>Ga0268262_10000055_pt1 | contig 130173 bp, 105 predicted proteins | sample TergutNc150P3_FD_190354 | JGI IMG/M metagenome (GOLD analysis project Ga0268262, IMG submission 190354) | Nasutitermes corniger P3 segment gut microbial community from laboratory colony in Florida, USA - Nc150 P3 (SPAdes) (version 2) | ecosystem: Host-associated > Arthropoda: Insects >...
CAATGGCAAGCGATAAAGCCGCCGATGGCGACCAACTCTGGAAACGCTTCAATGCCCCTAAAGACCGTATTCAATGGTATTATGAGGGTGTTTCCTCTGCTTTGGTTGGTCTTGAAAATTATCCGATGTATCGGGAATTGAACTCTCTTATAAGTGAAATATTTAAGTAAAACCCAGCTTTTTTAATAAGTTTATCCGCTTTTTCTGTAATTGTTTCATCCTTAGTTATCCCGATTTTATTAAACGCCTTAGTCAAAGCGTCATACATTCGCCATCTTGATACGGGCGTTATCCCGCCGTCATCGGAAAATATATAGCCGTCTCCGTTCACATTCATCAGTTTCCGCAAATCCGCCACCATTTCGGAAGCCAGCGGAATATGGTGCTTTATCTTGGTTTTAGTTTCCCTGTAGCCGTATTCGTCATATTGTCCGCACAGGAAAATATGGTCGTCATACACATATTCGCCGCGAAGCCCCAACACCTCGCAACAGCGCATACCCGTCAAAGCCGCCATTTTATTGGCGGTACACAGTAATAAATCGTTGTCCCAGACTTTTTTCCAGTCGTCAACAAATATCATCTTGAATTCGTCAGGCGTAATAATCTCCTTGTCCTTCCGTTCATTCAAAAGTTTTTCCACGTTGATAAACGGATCACGCTCGATAATCTGTTTTTTAGCCGCCCACTTCATCATGGTTTGCAAATTGCCGTAATAACTGTTGGTAGTGGCGTTACTGTACTTTTCTTTGATCATGAAATCCAGCCACCCATCAATTTCCTCGTTTGTAATTTTATCCAGCCTCATTTTTCCAAAATAGGGGACTAAGGTAAAATTGACTATCTTTTTGTTTTTGTCCGCATAGGATTGGGTAAGTTTCCGGCGTTTCTTGCGTTCTTTCAGATACGGGCTGTTTTCCCAATCCCAAAAATCGGCGGCGTATTCGGCGAAAGTCGGCATTTCCTTAGAATCATGCAACAGCCTGTTTAATTTGATAAGTCGGTTACAGTAATTCCGCGCCGCCGTTTTGGTCGTTTCCCCCGTAGTCCACGGACCTAAACGCACGCCCTCGTCATTGTAGGCGTAATAATAAAACACCCGTTTTCCCGAAGGAACCTTCCTAGAATACAGAGTAAAGTCGTTATGCATAGCAAAACCTCTTGTTTTTGAAAAACTGCCTACACGCTTGCCGACAGCAATTTTCCAGTGTTTTCGGCGTACCGAATCAGCAACGCTAATTCTTTGTCTGGCAAGAAGTTAGCGCAGGTCTGCTATAAACTAAATACGTGTTTTGTGCAATTTACAAAACTTTCGTGTAATTCGCGGTAAAATCCTTATTATTTTGTTCATAATACCTATCTTGTTTATCTTCCAAATTTAAGCTATCATCCTACAAATGACCGAATTCATACATCTCCACGTCCATTCCGACTATTCACTGGCGGACGCGTCGGTTTCCGTAATGTCGCTGGCGGATAGGGCGGAGGAGTTGGGGATGACTCATCTTGCGCTTACGGATCACGGAAATATGTTCGGCGCGATGGACTTCATCGCCGCCTGCGGTCATAAAAAAAGGAAAAATCCCGTAAAACCGATAGTCGGCTGCGAAGTTTATGTTTCCCCCGGCTCCCGCCATGAGAAAAAAGGTTCCGAAAACGAAAATAAATATTACCACCTTGTCCTTCTCGCCAAAACCAGAGAAGGCTATTTTAACCTTGTAAAATTATGCTCTTTCGCGTACACGGAAGGTTTTTATTACAGGCCGAGGATAGACGAGGAACTTTTATCAAAATACCACGAGGGGCTTATCGCCCTGTCCGCCTGCGCTTCCGGGGAAATTCCGCGCCTTATTCAGGCGGGCAATACGGACGAGGCGGAAAAAAAAGCCCTTTATTACCGCAATCTTTTCGGCAAAGATACCGACGGAAACCCCAATTTTTATCTTGAGATACAGGATCACGGCATTCCGTCCGGCGCATTAAGGGGCGGCGATTTGTCCCAAAAAGAAATTAACGAGGCGGTGGTTGATATTTCCAAAAAAACCGGTATTCCCCTTGTCGCTACAAACGACGTTCATTATCTTGATAAGGACGATTATATTTCGCATGACGTTCTTCTTTGCATCGGAACCGGAAAGACGCGTACGGAAGAAAAACGGAAAAGATACTACGGCGATCAATTTTATTTTAAAACAGGCGATGAAATGGCGGAAATCTTTCCCGATTATCCGCAGGCGATTGAAAACACGGTAAAAATCGCGCGGCGGTGTAACGCGGACGTGCCAAAGATAGATGTTAAAGAATTACCGCAGTACCTCCCTGAATTTAAAATCCCCGAAGGTTTTAAAGAGCCAAGTGATTATTTAAGGCATCTGACGGACGAAGGGCTTGAAAAGCGTTATGCGAAAGTAAAGGAAAGCGACTTAAATAAATGGGAGGACATAAAAAAAAGGGAGAATTATGAACTTGACACGATAATCAACATGGGCTATACGGGATACTTTTTAATTGTCTGGGATTTTATACATTACGCTAAGGGGCAAAACATTCCCGTAGGCCCCGGGCGCGGTTCGGGCGCGGGTTCGATTGTCGCCTATTCCCTGCGCATTACCGATATTGAACCTTTAAAATACGGTCTTTTATTTGAACGTTTTTTAAATCCCGAGCGCATCTCCATGCCCGACTTTGACATTGATTTCGCCAATGAAGGACGCGAGGAAGTAATAAATTATGTTACGAACAAATACGGCAAGGAAAGGGTTGCGCAGATAATCACGTTCGGGACATTGGGCGCGAAAGCCGTTATCAAGGACGTTGCCAGGGTATTGGGAATATCAATTTCAGAGTCTGAAATGATAACAAAACTTATCTCTTTCGATCCTGAAATTACATTGGGTAAAGCGAGAGAAGAAGAGCCGCGCCTTAGGGAGATGGAAAGCGATCCCCGCTTTACGGAATTATTTGCCATCGCGCGAAAATTAGAGGGACTTAACCGTCATTCAAGCATACACGCCGCAGGTATCGTAATAGGAAAAAAACCGCTGATAGAACTTGTGCCACTCTATCAGGAACGGGAGGAAAAGGGCGGCAATATCGCCACGCAGTACAGCATGAACTTTCTTGAAGGGTGCGGTCTTGTTAAAATGGATTTTCTCGGCCTTAAAAACCTTGATATTATCAAACATTCAAAAGAATTAATCCGCCAGCGAGGCGGCAAATATTCACAATTTAATATAGAAGATATTCCCGAAGACGACAAAAAAACTTTTAAAATGTTAGGTGAAGGAAAAAGCAACGCCGTTTTTCAGTTCGCGTCCGACGGTATGCAGGATATTTTAAGGCAGACAAAACCTACGTCCATAGAAGACTTGACTGCCCTGAACGCGATGTACCGTCCGGGGCCCATGCAGTTTATTCCGCGCTTTGTGGACGCGAAAACAGGCAAAGCGCCGATAACGTATCCCGATCCAAGTCTTGAAGGAATTCTTAAGGAAACCTACGGCGTTATCGTGTATCAGGAACAGGTTATGGCGGTGGCGAGAATAATAGCCGGATACAGCATGGGAAAAGCGGATATTTTACGCCGCGCCATGGGTAAAAAGAAAAAAGAAGATATTGATAAAGAAAAAATCCCATTTTTGGAAGGAGCGGCGAAACAGGGATACTCGGCGCAGAGGGCGGGGGCGATTTACGACATGCTTGTTCCTTTCGCAGGCTACGGTTTTAATAAAAGCCATGCCGCCGCATATTCGGTGTTGGCGTACCAAACGGCGTACCTTAAGGCGAATTTCCCGGCGGAATACATGGCGGCCACGTTAATAGTCGAAATAAAAAGCGCGGACAGACTTTTATACAGCATAGTCGAAACCCGGAAAATGGGAATAAGCGTCGATCCTCCCAATATTAATTATTCCGACAAACTTTTTACGGTAGTTGACGGCAGGATCGTCTACGGTTTTCTTGGGATTAAAGGAGTGGGCGACGCACCTGCGGATGAAATCATGCGGGGCAGAAAGAACGGACATTATAAAAGTTTTATGGATTTCTTGGACAGGGTGGATATAAAGGCGGTCAGTAAAAAAGTTATAGAGCTTCTAATTAATACCGGAGCGTTTGATGATTTTAAAATTTCGCGCGAAACTCTTGCCGGTAATGTGGAGAAGGCGATAGAATATGCGCAAAAAAGTAAAGAAGACAAACAACTCGGACAGTCAAACCTGTTTGATAATTCAAACGAATCGGATATACCCGATTTTAAGTTTACGGAATTTCCGCCTATAAGCCGCGCCGAAAGATTGAATCTTGAAAAACAACTGATTGGTTTTTATTTTTCCGGTCATCCGTTAGATGAATACAAGGAAATCTGGCAGGATGTCGTGACCGTAAATCTGGGGCAGATTGAAACATATAAAATAGGAAACTGCGTTCTTGTGGGAATTATAAAAAATATAAAGCAGATAAATACCGCTAAAGGCGGCAAGATGGCCTTCGCAACTCTTGAAGATTACAACGGTGAGATTGAAGTTACTTTCTTTTCAGGCCCATGGGAAAGGTGTCAGAATATTATTAAGGACGATTCTGTCGTCATATTAAAAGGAAAAATTGATTATCAAAAAGATAAAGACAAGTACAGTTTCCTCGCCGACGGCGTTATAAGCAAACAGGAAGTCTCGTCGGTCGTAAAAGAAGTTAAAGAGTTGGACGAAAAAAATAAATTGCATAAAAACACGTGGCTTTACATGGCGGATTTAAAAAGTTCTTATATTACGCGGGCGAAAAAAGGCAATTATACGGTTATAGGTTACTTAAAATCGATCAGGGATTTTAAGGATAAAAAAGGAAACGACATGGCGTTTGGAACATTGCAGGATTTTGAAGGCGAAATCGACCTTGTGTTTTTTTCCAAAGTGTACGCCGAATGCCGCCATTTGCTCAAACTCGATGAAATAATCGCCTTAAAAGGAAGCGTAGACCCGGAAAATGAACAAAGACCCGGAAAGGTAAGTTTTAAAGTTTCAAGCATGGCCGATTTGCCTCTTTTAAGCCGTACCGCCGCCAGAAAGGCCGCCGGCGACGAGAAACCGCCCGCGCCGGTTCTTGTAAGAAATACCGAAAGACATTCCGATGAAGTGCACATAAGACTGCGCAAAGGCGCTTCGGATAACAAAGATGAAATGCTGGAGTTACGCGATTATTTAGCGGAAAATTCCGGTTCAAATACTATTTTTATACACATTCCCGTTAACGGCGAGGAAAAAATTATTCGCGCCGCTTCAGGTCTTGATATGTCAGGTAACGGATATGTGATGGAAGGCTTAAAACAATGTAGAAGCGTGGCGGAGGCATGGAGGAAATAATGCGTTCTATTTTTGGAATTTTGGCGGTAATAACCGGTATTTATTCATTAATTATTCTTATACGAATAATTTTTTCATGGTTTGGAAACATGGTCGGCGGAAAACCCGTAGAAATTATAAATAAAATTACAGACCCGTATCTTGACTGGTGGAGGCGAAAATTACGCCTTACCGTAGGCGTTTTTGATTTCTCGGTAATAGCCGCTATTGTATTTCTTTCTTTTATTCAAAATATATTTCGTGTTCTTTCAATAGCGGAAAGAATAACTCTCGGCTTTCTGCTCGCGCAAATATTATCGTCGATATGGAATATTTTTTCTTTTATTATAGGATTTTATATTATCGTAATTATCATACGCGTTGTAGGTTATTTTATTAACAGTAATATATACGGTCCTTTCTGGAGCGTTATTGATTCTATAACACAGCCGCTTTTATATAGAACGAACAGAATATTTTTTGGCAATAAAATCGGGGGTTACTTAAAAGGGATACTTTTATCGCTATTACTTTTGGTTTTAATACTTGTCGGCGGAAGGTTTATCGTAATTTTACTTTCCAATATTCTTTATAAATTGCCTATATAATGTTTTTACGTTCCTTATCCGTCCCCGTAAACACGATAAGCGGAGTAGGCTCTTCGGCGGCGCAAAAACTATCTCGGCTCGGGATACGCTCCGCTTCGGATCTTCTTCTTCACTATCCGCGCGATTGGGAAGATCGTTCCAACATGGTTCCGTTAAAAGCGTATAGAAACGGCAAAGTGTGTACCGTTGTTACCGTTTTCGCGCGCGAATGGATTGGCTACGGCAGAATGAGAACGCTAAAAATTTATATAGAAGACGAAAACACTCAGGCGGCGCTTGTATGTTATAACCGCCCGTGGCTGGACAAACAGATTATTACGGGACAAAAATATATGATTTCAGGCGGTTTTAGATATAAATACGGCGAATTACAATCAACCGCCTTTGAAATTGAAGACGCGTCTTCGGGGGTAAGTTTCGGGAAAATACTGCCTGTTTATCCGCTGACGGCAGGAATTATTCAAAGTAAAATGCGCAAGTTTATTTTTTCCGCCGTAAATAAATATTCAAGTCAGCTGGAAAACGAACTTCCGAATGAAATAATGGAAAAGGAGAATCTTTTAGCGAAGGCGCAGGCGGTTAGGGAGATACATTTTCCGACTTCCATGGATACGCTACGGAAGGCAAAAAAAACCCTCATTTATGAGGAACTTTTTTACATGGAAGTTATGGTTGTCCGCAGGTCGATAGAGAGAAAGAGCAGAATTAAAATCGAAAAGACGGATAATAAAAACAAAGAAGAGAATATTTCGCTACTGCAACGGCGCCTTATTGAAAGACTTTCTTTTTCCTTAACGGCGGGACAGAAGAGCGCCGTTATGGAAATAAACGGGGATATGTCGTCTAACATCCCAATGGCGCGTCTTTTGCAGGGGGATGTCGGATGCGGAAAGACCCTTGTGTCCTTTTTGGCTGCGTTACTCGCCGTTGAAGAAAAGGGGCAGGCGGCGATTATGGCCCCCACGGAATTGCTCGCCCGCCAGCACGCTGAAAACGCGGCGCGTCTTTTGGAGCCGCTCGGGGTGAGTATCGCGTTTCTTACCGGAAATATTAAAGCGCGGGGACGCAAGGAATTACTGAAGAACCTTGCCGCGGGAAATATCGATATTATAGCGGGGACTCACGCCCTTTTTTCAAAGGATGTCGAGTATAAAAACTTAAAACTTGTGGTTATAGACGAACAGCATCGTTTTGGCGTAACGCAGAGGGCGCTTATCATGGCGAAGGGGCGGCAGCCGGGTCTATTGATGATGAGCGCGACTCCCATTCCGCGCACTTTGGCGTTAACCGTTTTTGGCGATATGGACGTGACCGCGATAAAAGACATGCCTATTGGAAGAAAACCCGTTATTACCCATCTCGCGAAAGAGTCAAACGAACAAAAGGTTTATGATTTTGTCCGCAAAGAACTGGAAAAGGGAAGGCAGGCTTATTTTGTCTATCCGTTAATTGAAGGCGGCGAGGAAATTAAAGACGCGGTATCAATGGCGCGAAGGCTTCAAGATGAAGTTTTCCCGAAACATAAGACGGCTCTTATTCACTCAAAACTGCCTGAAGAGGAAAAAAAACAGATAATGGACGATTTTAGAAAAGGCGAAATTAAAATACTTGCCGCTACAAGCGTTGTGGAAGTCGGGGTAGACGTTCCGAACGCCGCTTGTATGGTTATAGAACACGCCGAGCGTTTCGGTCTGTCCGCCCTTCATCAATTGCGGGGACGGGTCGGCAGGGGAGGGGAACAGTCGTATTGTTTTCTTATTTATTCGGACGAACTTACGGAAGAGGGCAAGACACGCTTAAAAGTGATGCTGGAAAATACCGACGGTTTTGTAATCGCGGAAGAAGACCTAAAATTAAGAGGTCCCGGACAAATCGCGGGAACGGAACAATCGGGTTACCTTGTTCTTGGAATAGCCGACCCGATCCGCGACATGGAAATTCTTGAAAGGGCCAGAAACGACGTGTTTTCAATTTTGGAAAACGATCCCGATCTATTGCTGGAAAATAATCGCGTAATCGCGAGAGTACTGGAACAAGCGCCGCCGTTTGGTGAGGTTGCGCTGTAAAAAATAATTAAAAAGGTAAAAAAATCATTTTTCAGTCAAGCGCCATGCATCTGCGCACCCATATAGGGTATGTACTTTTAAGCTGTTTTTAACGGTAACCGTCTTGTGACGGTTCGGTACAAAACCATTTTTTGAGGCTGATATGGAAAATGTTAACAGGAATCATAAGAACAGCGTCTTTTCTTCGCTGTTCAGCAACCCGGATGTTCTAAGAGAACTCTACTCCGCAATTGAGGGAATCCCTATTCCGCCGGATATTCCCATCAATATTAACACGCTGACGGGCGTTCTTTACAAAGGGCAGATGAACGACATTTCTTTTTTAATTGATAATCGTCTTGTCGTACTGATTGAACATCAATCGACAATTAATGACAACATCCCTCTGCGTCTGTTAATGTACATTGCCCGCATATATGAGAAAATTGTCAAAAGGAAAAAACGGTATCAGGCTAAACTTGTAAAAATTCCGAAACCGGAGTTTATAGTTCTGTACAACGGCAAAAAGGATTATCCTGATTACAAAGAGCTAAAACTTTCCAACGCCTTCAAAGACATTGGGGGAGTGAAATTATCGGGGAACAATGTAATACCGCTGGAATTAATTGTACAGGTATACAATGTGAACCACGGACATAATTCTAAAATACTAAAAAAAAGCGAAACTTTGGACGGCTACAGTATTTTTATAGACAAAATACGGGAATATCAAAAAAAGAAAAATTCACTTGAAAAAGCGATTAAATCCGCGATAAACTATTGTATAAAGAACAATAAACTAAAGGAATATTTAGAAGCTCACGCTTCGGAGGTATTAAATATGCTGTTGGATGAATGGGATAAAGAGGAATATTTAGAATTCAGGCGTGAAGAACTGCGTGAAGAAGCTAGAGAAGAAGGTCTTAAAGAAGGTCTTAAAGAAGGTGAAGAAATAGGTCAGGAAAAAAGTCGTCAATATTTTCTTGAAATGATAAATCAAGGTTTGACGATTGAGGAAATTAAGAAACGTCTTCAACAGGAAGGAAATTTTTTTTGACGCTCACGGGATAAAATCAATAAATAGTAACTATTCGTGTGGTTAGCGGTTAAAAAAATATTTATTTTAAAATAGATTTTAATTTCTCCATAAACTTATCAGCCGCGCCTTCGTCAACCGTTTCTTTTTCCGCCTCGTGTATTTTAATCAATTCTTTTGGGATTTCATCGATAAACGGGGAAGGAGAGCAATCCCTTGAGTTTTGGAGAGTGCGGCGTTTTTGACAGCTTGTTATGTACAATTTTTCACGCGCCCTTGTAATCGCGACATAAAAGAGGCGGCGTTCCTCCTCTATGCTTCCGGCCTCGTCGTCGTTGTCTTCGCCGATGCTTTTTTCATGGGGAATAAGCCCCTCTTCGACTCCGGCGATAAAAACAGCGGGAAACTCAAGACCTTTCGCGGCGTGAATCGTCGTCAGGTTAACCTTGCCTTCATTGTCATCCTCGCCGTCGTCCCTTGTGATTAGACTGATCCTGTTAAGCCACGCGTAAAGTCCCGGCTCAAGGTTATCGGGGTCTGTTTCCCAGTTGCCTATCATTCTGATAAAATATTCAATATTACTATATTTCCATCTCGCTTTTTTTTCGTCTTTTCCGTGTTCAATGACAAGATAACTCCAGTAATCGATATTATCAACTAACGCGCGCGCGCAAAGCGAAAGCGACCAGGGCTTTCCCGGCTCTGAGCGTTTTTCCAAAAAAAGTTCGCGCATATTTTCTATTAACCGGGAAAATTCCTCAAGTTCAGTCGCGGCTTTTTTGTCCTGGAAAAGCCCCTGCTGTCCCTGCGAACGCACGTAATTCAAACGCGCGAGGGAGTCCCAAAGGCTGATATGGTTTTTTTTAGCGATTTCGTTTAACGTGGCGATAGAAGTCTTTCCAATTCCCCTCCGCGGGGTGTTGATAACGCGTAAAAGGCTTACATCGTCGTCGGGATTGGCTATTACGCGCAGATAGGAAATAATATCCTTTATTTCCTTGCGCTGGAAAAAACTCGTTCCACCCGATACGCGGTAGGGTATATTCTCCGCCAAAAACGCCTCTTCTATGTTACGCATAAGGGCGTTTGTTCTTGTAAGTACTCCAAAATCGTGGTATTTATAATCCTCACTTATCATTAAGGACTTTATCTGTGATGCGATAAAATCGGCTTCATGGGTTTCGTTCTCGGGGAAAAACAACTCTATGGGTCTGCCCCCCGTATTCGGCGACCAAAGATTCTTATCCTTTCTGCCTGTGTTATGCGAAATTACCCCGTTAGCCGCGTCTAATATCGTCGTGGTGGAACGGTAATTTTGCTCAAGTTTAATTTCTATCCGTCCTGGAAAATCTTTTTCAAACATCAGTAAGTTTTCATAATTAGCGCCCCTCCATGAATAAATCGACTGGTCGTCGTCTCCCACTACGCATATATTAGCGTTTTTATCTTTTGCGAGAAATCTTAACAATTTATACTGAATAAGGCTTGTATCCTGAAACTCGTCAACCAGAATGTAGCGGTATTTTTTACGGTACTTATCCAAAACATCGCCGTGTTTTTCAAAAAGCTCAAGCGGAATCGTCAAAAGGTCGTCAAAATCAACCGAATTGTAAATCTTTAACGCCTGTTGGTATTCGTTATATACGGGTCGCATTGTAACGTCGTCCGTCCATTTTGCGAGACCGGTTTTTATTTTTGAAAAATGCCGGCTTAAGGCGTAAAGATCTATTTTAGGGGAATACATTTTACATTCGCGTAACGATTCCTTAATAAGCGACATTTTGTCAGTTTCATCGTATACTGAAAAATTTTTTCTGTAACCGAGAATCTCGCATTCTTCTTTTATAATTTTAAGTCCGAAAGCGTGAAATGTGCTGACGGTGAGGCTTTGGAGTTTTTTCCCCGTAATCTCTTTAACCCTCTGTTCCATCTCGCGCGCCGCCTTATTGGTAAATGTAAGCGCTAAAATCGCCGACTGCGGAATTCCGTTTTCCAGCATATTCGCGATGCGGTAAGTTATTACTCTGGTTTTTCCGGAACCCGCTCCGGCGATAATTAAAACAGGCCCGTCAATGGCGCGTACCGCCTTAACCTGCGGTTCATTTAATCGCGTTTCAAAATTAAATCTTGACAAATTTTCTCCCAAATCATTTTACGCTTTATAATATTAAATTTTGCAGAATACATGCGATATGTTTCCCGGCTTTTCCCCTGTGGCTCAGAATATTTTTCTCTTCAGGCGATAATTCCGCGAGGGTGCGTCCAAGAGACGGTATCCAAAAAATCGGATCATAACCGAAACCGCCTTCCCCTTTTATTCCGCTCTTTTTTACAATTTCCCCCTCAAGCGTTTCCTGAACAAGAAAAAAACGGTCGTTACTAAAAAGAAGAACCATGGCGCATACAAATCTCGCGCCTCGTTTTGGATTGTCCCCCAATTCGTCAATAAGCATGATATTCCGCTGTGCGCTTGACAACTTTTGTCCGTTCTCCATACCGTAACGGGCGGACAGTACGCCGGGTCTGCCGTCAAGAGCGTCCGCGCATAAACCGGAATCATCGGCTATGACGGGTTCGTTCCCGCCGATTAGTTTATGAAGTTCTCTCGCTTTAATCAGGGCGTTCTCGCCAAAGGACTCTCCCGTTTCATCAGGTCCAAATGAAAAACCTTCTTCCGACGGGATTTTCAATTTTACGTTAAGAATAGCGCCAAGCTCCGTTTTTTTATGCGTGTTATTAGTGGCAAACCATATATTCATGGTTAAATTGTAGACTTTTTCTTAATTTCAATCTATACTTAAAATAGGTTATGATAAAATTTATCAAAAAAGTACTATTTATAATATTCTGTACGGCTTTTACGGCCGTTTTATCCGTCTCATGTACGAGATCGGCCCCTGAAATAAAATACGGTTATATACAGTTGGTTCTTTATCAGGATAAAGACGGACCGCGGGAATATTATTCTTTTTTTATATTGCCGGAAGATGAAGACGGTATTGATAATCTTGAAGAGTTGTACCTCTATCATGACAGGGAACAGCTTCGATGGAATTTAAAAAACGATGAATGGCAGCGTTATACGCAGGACGGAAAAGCCTGGATTGGAACGCGAAGTTTAACGGTCAGTGAAGGCGAACTTCCAAGAGGCTTATTCAGGGCCGTGTTGGTTAACAAAGGCGGAGAAAGCGTCGAGCGCTCTTTTACCTATGACGGCAATGTCCGCTATCCTTTTCCTGAAATTGATATTTCGGACGGCGTATACAGTGTTAATTCGCAGTGGCCTGTAAATCGTTTGGTATGTTACGACAATACGGGAAATTATCTGGCCACCGTTAATCTTCCTTCAAAAATAGGATCGGTTTCAGATTTGAAGCTTCCGCAAGCCGCAAGAACCGCCGCTCTTTGGTCTGAGGACGAGGCTAATTTTAGCAACGCTTTTACGAATGTGGTTTCCCTTCGCTGATGCTTAAAAGTTATGTGATTAGATCGGGTCATTTTACGGACGCTCAAAAGAAAGCCTACGCCACGTTGGCTGAAAGTTATGTTATTCCCTTTACTGAAGAAAAACTTGATTTTAAAAAGATATTCGCCAATGACGGAAACGTGACTTTGGAAATCGGTTTTGGAATGGGCGTAACGACCGCCGAAATCGCTCAGGCGAATCCCCGCAAAAACTATCTCGGCATAGAGGTCCACCGTCCCGGCATAGGACGGCTGTTATGGGAGATTGAAAGACGTTCTCTTTCCAACATAAGAATAATTGAATATGACGCGGTGTACGCCGTGGAAAAAATGATTCCGAGCGTTTCTCTTGAGGCCGTTCATATCTTTTTCCCCGACCCGTGGCCCAAAAAAAGACATCGCAAACGCCGTCTGGTACGGCGTCCTTTTACGGAAACTCTCGCCGACTGTTTAAAAACGGACGGCTATCTATACATGGTAACGGATTGGGAAGACTACGCCCTTCACGCTCTTGAAGAGTTAAATGCGACGGCCAATTTAAAAAACGCCTACGACGGTTTCTCTCCGCCTCAAAAGTGGCGGCCTGTAACCAAGTTTGAACAAAAGGGACTGACGAAGGAACATGTGATTAGAGAGATTTATTTTAAAAAACGATAGTGAGAGATTCACAAAAATAAGAGGAAGTGGTTTTTATACGTTATCTTTCCATAAAAGTTCAGTGAATACCGTTCCCAAACGCCCCGGCATAGAATCGCTCTCCCACGATGAACAAAAGTTATGACACAAAAAATTAATAATGTCATAAAAAATGTATTCAATAATTATATGAAATAAACCTGTAATCATGACGCTTGGGGAAAACAATACTATCTCTTTACAATACTATCGTGGTACGATACTATCATTAGGGGTACATTATGAAAAATAAACTTGATTTAATACCTCCGGGAGCCATATTACAAGAGGAGTTTTTGGAACCTCTGGGAATTACATCGTACAAATTAAGCAAAGAAATAAAAGTACAGCAGACCGCTATCAGTCAGATTATCAATGGAAATCGAAGGATAACTGTTGATATGGCTTTACGGCTTTCAAGATATTTCGGCAATTCGGCGCAATTCTGGCTTAATCTTCAAAATTATTATGATCTTGAATCCGAAATGAAAAAAAAGGAATCCTTGATTAACGAGATAGTTCCCTATAGTCCGGCTAACCATACTTCTAACTATGCCGCGGAGAAAGCGCCCGTTTATGCTTAAACCTTCGTTACTCACAATCGACATAGGAACATCGACATTCAAATCCGCGCTTTGGGACATTGACGGGAACCGTCTGTCCTTTGCCGCTGACGTACTTTCCGTTATCAACATCGAAAATAAACATGAGGCCGAACCCTCCCAATGGCTTCGCGCGTTTGAAACCTGTTGCGGCAAATTGCTTTCAAACGGACAAATGGAAAATTTCGCGTCCGTCGAAGTTATCATTATAAGCGGTAACGGACCGAGTCTTGTTCCTGTTTTTGACGGGCCTGTCTTTTCAGATAACGGTATAAACGTCCCTTCAGCTAACGCCAGGCTTTGGCTTGACCGCAGAGCGGTTAAGTACAGGGAAGAGGTTTCGCGTTTGATGGGCGGCTTTGTGGACGCGGGTTTTTTTCTTCCTAAAATATCGGGTATTAAAAACGATGAAAATGAATTGTATAAAAAAACAAAATATTTTCTCGGCTGTCCCGAATATCTTGCCTACGCTCTCACGGGACAGGCGCGTAATGTTTTCCCCTGCGACGGATTCGACCGCTGGTTTTGGAATAACGATGTTCTTGCCAAACTCGATATGGATCCGGATAAATTTCCCGCTTTCATCCGTCCCGGCGATCCGTTCGGGACGATTCTCGCGCGGGCGGCGGAGAAATTCGGCTTTTCAAAAAATATTCCGGTGGTTTCAGGCGGGCCGGACTTTTTTGCCGCTATATTAGGAAGCGGGGTAACGGAAATCGGTCAGGCTTGCGACCGCGCCGGCTCTTCGGAGGGGATAAACCTCTGCACGCGAAACCGTATTCTCGATAATCGGTTGATGTCTTACGGACATCCGGTAAAACCGTACTGGAACCTGTCGGGGATTATCAATACTACCGGCAAGGCGATAGATTGGGCGCGCGATTTGCTCGGACTGGGCTTTGATGATTTTATCGCGCTTGCGCGGGGGAGTAAAAGCGGTTGCGGCGGTTTGGTTTTTCTTCCGTATCTTGCCGGTGAACGCGCGCCCGTTTGGAATCCGTCCTTAACCGCCGTTTGGAGCGGAATAAATCTGACCTCGGGAAGGAGCGAATTTGCCAATTCGATACTTGAAAGCGTCGGTTTCGCGATTAGAGACGTACTTTCCGTTATGGAGGAATGCGGCGTAAAAGCCGAACAATTACGAGTGACGGGAGGACTTGCGGGATGTTCGCTTCTTAATCAGATAAAGGCGGATGTCGCCGGGATAGAGGTTATTGAAGGAGTATATAAGGAAGCGGAACTTCTCGGTCTTGCGATAATCGGCGGTTGTTTTTTGGGGAAATTCTCGTCTTTCGCCGAAGCTTCATCGGCGTTTTACCGTATAGAAAGAACTTTTAAGCCCAATCCGTCCAATACCGATCTTTACAATAATTTATTTTATGAGTATAAAAATATAAGGGATAAACAATTATGAAAAAAATAATAATCGCGCTTTTATCGGTTTTTATGCTTTTTACGATTGGCTGTAAAAAAAAGGTTCGGTATGATTTAGGAAGGGATAATCTTTCCGTTTTAGTTTTTATTACCGGAGTCATCGCCGGAAGCCCGACTTATGAAATGATGGCGGATGGCGCTCTTGAATTTGAAAAGAAACATTCAAATGTTAGCGTAAAAATATATGAGGCCGGAATGAACCAGTCCCAATGGGAACAACAGTTAGGTGAAATGGTTTCAAGCGGCGATTATAACGTGGTTATCGGTTCCAATCCGTCTCTGCCTGAAATTTGCGCTAATGTGGCGAAAAATTTTCAAAAACAAAAATTTGTAATTGCGGACGCTGAATACGAGGGAAATCAACAAATCAGAACGTACAACTATAATCAAAGAGAGCAGTCATATTTTTTAGGTTATCTTGCCGGTCTTATCACGACAAGCGATATGCCTTACGCTAACGGCCAAAAGCGGATTGGTTTTATCGCGGCGCAGGAATATCCGCTTTTAACCAAACAAATGGTTCCCGGTTTTTTGGAGGGCGCGAGACGCATAGATCCGAGGATAGAGCTTGATTTCCGCGTAATCGGTTCATGGGCGGACGCGAATAAGGCGGCGGAACTCGCGTCGGCGATGATGGAGTCGGGAGTCGATGTTTTTACCTCGATAGCGGGCGGAGCGGCGCAGGGGCTTGTTAAAACGGCGGCTGAAAAACACGCGTATATGGTTTGGTATAACACGAACGCGTATAAAATGGCTCCGGGTTTTATAGTGGGTTGCGGTATAATGGAGCAGAAAAAGCTTATAATGGAAATATTGGAAGATGTTTTAGCCGATAAGATCGAGTACGGTATTTCGGAGACAATAGGGGTAAGAGAAGGTTATTTAAATTTTATTTACGACGATCCGGGATATAAAAGCCTTCCCGCGGATATTCGCGAAAAATTTGAAAAATTTATGAATAATTTTTAATGAATATCGTTGAATTAAGGAACATAACCAAACAGTATCCCGGAAGCGGTAAAAAAGCCAATAACAACATCAGCCTTGAATTGCGCGAGGGGGAAATTCTGTGTATCGCGGGAGAGAACGGGGCGGGGAAGACGACGCTGATGAAAATCCTCTGCGGTTTGGAAAAATTTGACGGGGGGGAAGTATTAATAAATGGAAATATCAGCATGGTTCACCAGCATTTTACGCTGTTTCCCGAATATACCGCGGCTGAAAATATCGTAATGGGGTTTGAGCCGCGTAAATACGGTATTTTTTTTGACGTCGAGAAAGCGAATAAAATATGCGGGAAGATAATTTCAGATAACAATTTTTCCATAAACGCGGATACTAAGGTAAAGGATTTAACACTTGGAGAAATACAGCAGGTGGAAATCTGCCGCGTCTTATACCATAACGCCCGAATAATCGTACTTGACGAGCCTACGTCGATATTAACCGAGCATGAAATAAAATCGCTTTTTAACACCCTTAAAACCCTTGTTAATAACGGAAAATCAATTATTCTTATAACGCATAAATTAAACGAGATTATGCGGATCAGCGACCGCGTGGCGGTCTTGCGTAACGGAATTTTAATTGACGTAAAAAACGTATCGGAAACCGATGAATTTGAAATAGCGAAAATGATGATGGGGGACGAAAAAATGCCTCCGTCCATATATACTAACGGCGGCGGGAAAAAAGATAATGTAATAGTATTCGATAACGTAACCGTTAAAAGGCGGGGGCAAAAACGTCCGTTACTCGATAAAGTTTCATTCTCCGTAAATTCAAACGAAATACTGGGGTTTGCGGGAGTCGGCGGCAACGGGCTTGGGGTGATAGAGGCCGTCTTGGGAGGTTTTTTACACCCCGCGGAAGGAAAAATACTGCACAGGGGAAAGGATATTTCAAAGCTTAACATACGTAAATTGCGTAATCAGGGGCTTAGTTTTGTTCCCGCCGACCGAATAAAAGTCGGAAGCGCCTCTGATGCTACAATCGAGGAAAATATGATAATTAACATGAGAAATGAATATTTTTCTTTTAATTATCAAAAACTGGCGCGGAAGAATGAAATCGGCGATAAAATAGACTCTTGGTTAAAAAAATATAATATAGAAACTCCCGATTTAAAACAAAAAGTTTACACGTTATCGGGGGGTAATTTGCAGAAATTAATTCTCGCAAGGGAATTAAATTTGTTTAAGGATTATATTGTTTTTTCACAGCCGACTTGGGGGCTTGATATCGCCGCGGGCGGATTTATAAAGGGGGAAATAGACGCCCTTCGTAAAAAAGGGGCGGCGATTATTTTAATTTCTACAAATCTGGACGAGATTATCGAGCTTGCGGACAGAATAATTGTAATGTACAGGGGAAAGATAGCGGGCGAATTTATTAATAATCAAAATAAAAATATTAAAGAATTAATCGGAAATCGCATGCAGGGACTTAAGGCGGCGTTATGAGGAAAAATGTTATTTTCATATTTGCGATTTCCATTTTAACCGTATTTTTACTGATATTCATTCTTAGCGATACTCCGGTAAAAACCTTATACTTCTTTTTTATCGGCCCGTTCAGAAATTTGTACAGTTTCGGCAATCTGCTTAATACCGCGATTCCGATGATTTTTGGAGCGCTGGGAATAATAATAGCGATGAAAGCCGGAAATCTCAACCTCGGCGGAGAAGGGCAAGTTTACTTGGGCGCTTTTACGACGACCGCCGCCGCTCTTTCCCTTGGGAATTTAGGAGTAACGGGAGCGTTTCTCGCCGCGGCCGCGGGAGGGCTCGCCTCGGGCGCGCTTTCGGCGTTCAGCGGCTTTTGTAAGGCAAGATGGAAAACTCCCGAAATTATTACGACGTTCCTTCTTTCATGCGCGGTTACACCAATTATCAATTTTTTTGTTACCGGGCCTTTTCTTGACCCTGAAACATCGCTTATATCGACAAAAAAAATCGCTGAAAATATGCGGCTTCCCCAAATTTTAAAACCTTCCAATTTAAGCTCAGGGATTTTTATCGCCCTTGTTTTTGTTTTTATAGTTCATTTTTTTCTATACAAAACAAAAATCGGCTATGAATTAAGAATAGCCGGAAAAAATGAAATGTTCGCGCGTTACGGCGGAATACATACAAAACTAAACACGGTTATCGCGATGGCGTTAAGCGGCGCGTTATACGGACTTGCCGGAGGTATCGCTATTCTTGGAACGCATTATGCCGTAATTAAGGAATTTTCCGCCGGATTGGGCTGGAGCGGACTAACCGTAGCGTTAATCGCAGGTTTTTCCCCCGTCGCCGCGATACCCTGCGCCCTCTTCCTCGCGTGGACTGAGACGGGGGCGAGGATAGCGATGCAGAATACGGGAATAACTTATGAAATCTCATATATTATACAGGCCGTGATTTTCTTTTTATCGACAAGCTTGGTCGTTAAAAATATTTTTGAACGCAAGAGGATGGGCTAAAATGGCGATTTTACCGGTTCTTAAAAGTACGTTAAATACAATGATACCGATATTTTTCGCCGCCTTTGGAGGGCTTTTCCCCGCTCTCGCCGGAACATTAAACATCGCCCTTGAAGGATTGCTACTGTCAGGCGCGTTTTGCTCTTTGACGGTGTTTTACTTTTCAGGAAACGTAACAGCCGCCGTATTATCCGCTATTTTTGCGGCGACAATATTGTCGGCGTTACATTCGTTGGCTGTTTTTAAACTTCGCTCCGATTTGTTCATTTCGGGACTCGCGATAAATTTATTTTCAAGCGGTTTATGCGTAATTCTTTCCGATAAATTATTCGGTACAAAGGGGGTAATCGCGGCGAATAACGCCGACGGCTTGTTAATGTTATATGCGGTCTTGGGAATTATCCTGCTGATAATTTCACACATCGCTATTTATAAAACTCCCTTCGGGTACAGGCTTCGCGCCTGCGAGAAAAACTCAGACGCGCTTGTAAGTCTTGGAATAAAACCCGTATTTTACCGAACGGCGGCGTTTTTAATTTCCGGTTTTTTCTGCGGCATAGGCGGTTCGTTTTTAAGCCTCAATCTGGGCGCGTTTGTTCCCGGAATGTCGGCGGGAAAAGGCTGGATCGCCCTTGCGGTAATTTTTCTCGGCGTAAAAAAACCGATAGGCCTCCTTGCCGCAGCCTTTGTTTTCGCCCTTGCCGAATGTTTTTCAAACTACGCCCAGGGGTTTTGGGACATTCCCGTCGGCTTTATTCTAGCCTTTCCTTATATTTGTACCCTAATCGCCATGGTAGTAGTCTCCGTGATTCCCTATAAAAAAGCTCTATAAAAGTGGAATAGACTTTTATCTGTTTGTAAGTCACACCATATTTTAAAAATATTCCCCATTGAAATTTCCAATATTTATGATAAAATGAGCAAAAGTAAAAAGAGAGGGTTTCATGCTTAACATCGGTCAAATTCACCGAAAAGAATATGATCTCGAAAAAGATCGATCTACTCCCGTTGTTTTCGCGGAAGCTCCGGCTAGAATTCACTTTTTAGGCGAGCAGGGCGATTCAAAGTCGGGATTTTTTCTTTCCGCGGCGGTAGATCGGTTTATTCACCTTGCCGTAAACATGCGAAAAGACAATTCTTTCCGCTTTTTTGCCGCGGATATCGACGAACGCAAGAGAACCACTGTCGCCAGCTTAAAATTCAGACGCGAAGACAGGTGGGCTAACTATTTTAAGCCCGCAATTTACCTATTTTTCGAGTTAGGTTGCCCTATGAAAGGTCTTAATTTCTCTTTTTGCGGCGATATTCCCCAAAATATAGGACTTGCGTCCTCAATCGCCATAGAAATAGCCGCCGCTTCGGCTCTTAGAGGCCTTTTACGCGTTCAAATAAACGATGAAGATTTCGCGCGTAAATTAAAAGAGGCGCATGAAAAAATATTCGGCAATTCCGTTTCAATCGCGGATTATCTTGTCTGTTTTTTGACCCGCAAAGATCACTTTTTATTGTTCGATTCGTCAAAAAACGAGGTTAAATTGATAAAATCGCCGTTTTCCAATTTTCGCTTTATACTTGTGGATTCCCGCGTTCCCAGATTGGGGGCGGAAGGCGAAATAACGTCCCGGCAGGAGGATATTTTAAAAGGTCTTGAGCTTCTTTCTAAAAAACATGACGGCGCAAGCTTTAAAGATTACGCTTCCGGCGATCTTCTTGAGGTAATCGGGAACTTTCCGGAGCAGATCAGGCGCAGATGCGTTCATATTGTCGAGGAAATACATAGGGTGAATGACGCGGCGGACGCGCTTGAAAGAGCCGATCTGGCTTCATTCGCGAAAATTATATACCATTCCCATGAGAGCCTTAGGGATTTGTACGAGATAAGTTGTCCCGAAGTTGACTGGCTTGTAAAACGTGCGCAGGAGATAGAAGGCGCGGCGGGTTCGCGAATGACCGGCATCGGTTTTGGTGGGTGTACGTATACGATTATCCGCCGAGAACTTGTTGAGGAATACAGAAGACGGCTTGAGGATTACGAGCGGATTTTCGGGTTTAGACCCGTAATTTATGAAGTTAAATTAGCCGCGAGGGCAAGGGTAATCTCCGAACCGGTTATCGAACCGCGGCGCGGCATTACTACCAGAACCGGTTCCCGTCCGGTACGTAAGAGGGTTTATGCGAATACTGCTGACAAATGACGACGGAATATCTTCTCAGGGGATAAGGCTGTTCGCGAAAGCTTTACGCGACTCGGGGCACAGGGTTTTTACCGTCGCTCCCCATCATAACCGTTCAGGCTGTTCCCATTCCATTGAATTTTTAAAAGGTCCGTTAAGGTTATCGGAGATTGAAGAAGACACGTGGTCGTGCGCGGGCACGCCGGTGGACTGCGTTATAACCGCCCTTTTGGGAGGGATTCCCGAAATCTGTATTTCCACCGAAGGAACGGCGCTTAATATGGAAAGAGCGCCGGATCTGATCCTCTCCGGGATTAACGCCGGAGCGAATTTGGGGACCGATATTATCTATTCGGGAACAGCGTCCGCCGCAAGGCAGGGCAGTTTCTTCGGGATACCGTCCGTGGCTTTGTCTTTGGTTGAAAATGACCTTCCCTGGCAGTGGGAATCGGCTATTTCTTATATCACGGAGAAACTTGTTTTAATCATGGGTTACTGGAAGACCGGTACGTTCGTGAATGTAAATTTTCCAAATATTGAAAAAAAACCCGCGATGCTTGTTCCTTCTTTTCCTTCTATGAGGTATTATAATGATAGGATAATTACTTTCATATCCCCGAGCGGAAAAAGGTATTGTTTCGCGAAACCGGGGAAGGTTGACAACATACCTGAGGAAGGTTCCGATTGGGATGAGGTTTTAAAAGGGAACGCGGCGTTTTGTTTGGTTATGTCTCAACCGACAATCGCGGCGGGATAACGGGGGGAATCATGGCTGCTCAGGATAGCGGCGTTGGCGAATTGTCTGAAGAAGATGAAAAAACAATATCCGGCGCGGATGAAAAAATTCTTGAAGGAGTGCGCCTTTACAGGGAGAAGAACTGGGAGAAGGCTTTAAAAGAATTTTTGTCAAAGGACACTTCATCTTTTAGTCTTGAAGAAAAGATGGAACACGCCTATTACCTCGGGCTGTGTTACACGAAACTTAAAAATTATGAAAAAGCCCTGGTTTCCCTTGAACAGGTTGTAACGTCGGAACAGCATATCCTGCGTGTTTATCAATGCAGAATAACGCTAGCGTATATTTACGTGATAACCAAGCGCGTTAAAATGGCGGAATACGAACTTCACAAACTGCAATCCAGCGGACTTGAGTCTCCGTTACTCTACAATACCCTTGCCTACGCCGCATGGGCGCAAAAACGGCATAAGAGCGCGATAGAACTCTACGAAAAAACACTTGAAATTGATTCAGATAACGCCACCGCTATGAACAGCATGGGTTATATTTTGGCCGATACCGGATTGGATATTATGCGCGCCCTTCGCCTATGCAGAAAGGCGGTTGATTACAAACCCCACAGCGCGGCGTATCTTGACTCCCTTGGCTGGGCCTACTACAAAAGCGGCGAAGTTATAGAGGCGCGCACATGGCTTCGCAGGGCGCTTGATATCGCTCCCGAACAAGAGGAAATAAAAAGACACTTTAAAATAGTGACGGGAGAAAAGCTGTGAGAAAAACATTCGTTTTTACGGCGTTTTTTCTTGTTATATCAATTTTGTACGCTCAGGACGACCCCGTTATTCGTCCCAATCCGCCTCCCGGCGGAACAGGCCCTTCCGCTCTTGCCGCGGCGGAAGAATTCAGGATTGGCGTGCAAGCCTACTACCGTTTTTCGTATAACGAAGCGATTCTCTCTTTTGAACGCGCCCTTTCCTTCCGCCCCGGCGAACCGATGACCCTTGACTGGCTTGGAAAGGCGTACTACCGTTCGGGTTTTGAGGAAATCGCGGTAAGGCAATGGCGGGCGGCGCTTGATCTTTACGGCAGAAATTCGGGCGTCGGTATGTTGCTTAACGCGCGGATAGAAACAGTCGCGAACAGGCGTTTTTTACTGCCCGTCGCTAATGACGGAATACGTTATGTGAACTCGGGGCGTTTCCCCGGAAAGATAGAGGAAACGGTTCTTTACCGTCAGCCGACATCGATATTGGCGAATAAAGACGGAACCGTATGGGTAACCGCCTACGGCAGTAATGAAATTTTATTAATAGACGTAAATGGATTAATCAGGGATCGCAAGCGCGGACATCTTAACGGTTTCGACCGTCCCTATGATTTAGCCAGAGGGCTTGACGGCCGTATATACGTGTCCGAATTCCGCGGCGGCAGGGTGAGTATTCTCAACGGTAACGGAGACTGGCAGGCGTATATCGGCTCAAGGGGCCTGGGCGACGGTCAATTTGTCGGCCCCCAGCACCTAACGGTTGACGAGGACGGTTATCTGTATGTTGTCGATTACGGCAACGGCAGGATTTCAAAATTTGATCCCGACGGGGTATTTATTCTTTCGTTCGGTAAAAAGAGTACGGTTTTTCCCGGCTTGCTTTCGCCTACCGGCATCGCGGCTTATAACAATAAAATTTATATCGCCGAAAGTACGGCGAAAACGATTTATATGTTCGATCCAAACGGCAATTATTTAGGGCGTTTGGCGGCGGAAGGATTGAAAGGTCCCGAAAGCCTAAGGTTTCTTTCCGACGGCACGTTACTCGTCGCCGATACCAATAGAATTTTACAGATAAACCCCGATTCCGCTATTATCCGCGAATTGGGACTTGCCGGAGGGGATAGAACGCGCATAACGTGCGCTGAAATGGACAGTAACGGCAGTATACTCGCCGCGGATTTCAACGCGAGCGAAGTCAATGTAATGACCCGTTTTGACGATTTGGCTTCCGGTTTTTTTGTGCAGATACGCAATATTGACGAGAGTAATTTCCCCAAAGTGACCGTATTTCTTACCGTAGAAGACAGACTGCGCCGCCCGATCCTTGGTCTTGATAACAACAATTTCCTTCTTACGGAAAATAACAATCCCGTAGTGGAGCAGAAATTGTACGAACCGGGCTACCGTTATCGCGGCGCCGATATTTCCCTCCTTGTGGAACGATCCGACTCTACCGCCCGTATGCGCGACGATCTTGGCGCCGCGGCGCGTGACATAGGCCGCGCCGTACAGGAAATGGGCAATACAAAAATAATTTCGGTTGTTTCCGCCGCGGCGCAACCCCGCCGCGAACAGCACGCCAATTCCCTTGAAAACGCGGTACGGGGCGCCGCGGGCAATAGCGTCCGTTGGCGTTTTGATCTCGGTCTTCGTTTAGCGGCGACAGACCTTCTAACCTTCGTTCCATCCGCCCCAAAGCGGTCGGTCGTGTATATCGGCTCCGGAATTTTAGGCGATATGGCATACGAGCAAAGCGCTCTTTCGGAAATGGCTGCTTTCCTTGCGAATAACGGCATAGTGTTTAACGCCGTAATAATCGGCGGCGGACAGGCTTCCCCCGCGATAGAGTACCTATGCAAGGAAACAGGCGGCAGGGCGATGCCCCTTTACCGTCCCCGCGGCATCGGCGAACTTATCAAAAGCACCGCGGATATCCCGTCGGGTCTTTACAGCTTCACATACAATTCGCGCCTTCCCACGGACTTCGGAAGGGCATGGCTCCCCATCGAAGTTGAAGTCTATTTAATGGAAAGATCCGGGCGCGATAATACCGGGTACTTCCCGCCGCTGGAATAGCTATGTCGTGAAGTTTACGCTTGGTTTTCGGACGATGACTTTGTGATCTTTGTCCCTTGGTGATCTTTGTGTGAACTCTTTTCAAAACAACTCCCCATTCTCCATAACCGCCATTCTGTCGCAAATATACTCCACCGCGTCCTTGTTATGCGAAATGAAAAGAATCGTCAGCTCCGTGCCTTTGTGCAGTTCCCTGAAAAGGTTTAGTATCTGCGCGCCCGCCGATACGTCAAGGGAACTAATCGCCTCATCGGCGATTAAAAGGCGCGGGGATAGAATCAGGGCGCGGGCTATGCAGACGCGTTGTTTTTGCCCGCCGCTTAACTCGCGAACGCGGCGCGTTTTATAGGAGGGGTCAAGGCCGACACGTAATAACATCCTGTCGATCTTGCGCCTGCGTTCTTCTTTGTTTCCGATTCCGTGAATGAAAAGGGGCTCTTCCATAAGCCAGCCGATGCTTTTGCATGGGTTTAACGACGCGCCCGTCTCCTGAAAAACCATCTGAATCGGCGGCGGTTTTTCTTCTCTCTGTCCGTCAAGTAGAATTTCTCCCTCATAATCGATAAGTTTTAAAATGCAACGTGCCAAAGTTGTTTTGCCGCAACCTGATTTACCGGTAAGCCCGAAAATCTCCCCTGGGCGCAGTTCAAGATTTATATTTTTAAGGACGGGTTTTATTTCTTTTTTCCCGAAAAGACCGAACCTTTTGCTGACGTAGGCGCATGAGACATTACGGATCGAAAGCAGGGCGGTTTCAGGCATCGCGGTCTCCGGACGGAAAATGACAATGAACTTTCGCGCCGTTAATTTCTTTTTGGGGAGGGAAGCCGCCTTGCGAGCAGATACTTTGGGCTTTCACGCAACGGGGCGCGAAAGGACAGCCGGGAAAACCGTCATATATCGACGGAACTTTGCCGTGAATACTGTACAGTTTTTTTCCGCGTTTTTCTTTTTCGGGGATTGCCTTTAAAAGGGCGTTTGTATAAGGATGAAGGGGGGAGAAAAAAGCGTCCGCCCGCCCTTCCTCGATGATTCTTCCGGCGTACATGACAAGGAAGCGTCCGCAAAATTGCCGTATTATCGAAAGATCGTGCGAAATAATTAAAACGGATGTTTTATATTTGCGGTTCATTTCAGTTAACAGGGAAAGAATGCGCTGTTGGCTGTCAATGTCAAGCGCGCTTGACGGCTCGTCAGCCAACAGGAGGCGGGGTCGGCGAATCGCGGCGATTGCCGTCATTATGCGTTGGCACATTCCGCCTGAAAGCTGGTGCGGGTAAGCGTCGAAAATTTTTTCAGGTTCTTCAAAGCCGAGGGAGACAAGCGTTTCAATCGCTTGAGCTTTATTCGCTTCCTTATCGGTACTGCCTGCAAGTTCCAGCATTTCGGTAATTTGTCCGCCGACCCTCATAAGCGGATTTAGCGACTGCCTTATGTCCTGAAAAATTACGGAGATTTCCTTTCCTCTTATATAACACAGTTCTTTCTCGCTCAGGGAAGTAAGCGGTATGTGATCAAGAATTATGTCGCCGCCGAGAATTTTTACGGGATGCGGCAGAAGGTTCGGAATTGACAGGGCAGTCATGCTCTTGCCGCAACCTGATTCTCCGGCGAGGCCGACAATTTCCCCCTCGTCAATTGAAAAACTGACATCCTTCAGTATTTGAAAAATTTTGCCGTCTTTTTTTATTCCGGCGGTCAAGTTATTCACTTCCAATAAACGCGGCACTTTAACCCCCGAACCTTTTGCGAATTCCCTCGCCTAACAGATGAAAAGCGATAACCGTCAGCATTATAAAAATGCCGGGGGCAATGGCGCACCACGGGGCGTTGAAAAACCACGCCTGCGCCTCAAATAACATTCGCCCCCAAGACGGTTCAGGCGGCTGGATGCCCATTCCAAGGTAGCTCATCGCGGCTTCGGCCAGAATCGCGTTTGAAAGCCCCAGTACCGAGGCGGACAGGAGCGAAGGCGCGAGATTAGGCAGAATATGGATGAACGTTATGCGAAAAAAGCCGGCGCCGAGTATTTTTTCCGCCTGTATAAATGAAGCGCCCTTGTATTGCAGAGCCCCCGTGCGCATAACGCGGGTGTAACTCGGCGTAAAAAGAATTAGGAGCGCTATAAATAAGCTGAATTGGCCGTTGTCCATTACCGCTACCAAAAGGAGCGCGAGGACTATTCCCGGAAACGAATTAAGAGCGTCAATAAAACGCATTATGATTTCACCCGTAATTCCGCCGATATAGCCTGCCAAAAGACCGAGCAGGCTTCCAAGGGCCGCGGCTCCCGTTACGGTACATACGGCAAGAAGCAGGGAATTTCTCCCCCCCGCCATTATGCGCGAAAAAATATCCCTGCCGAAGTTGTCGGTTCCAAGAATATGCCCGGCTGACGGGGGCATTAGGCGTTTTAAATAATCCATCTGATTGTAATTATGCGGAACCCAGATAAGGCTTAATAAGGACATCGTAACAATGATAACGCCGATAACGGCTCCGATTTTAAGATTGTTTATGCTCATCTGATGTCCCTTGCCTCTCTGATCCTCGGATCTATTATCATTATGGCGATGTCCGCGAGAGTGTTGGCGGCGATGATTATAAACGCTATATAAACCATAAGGGATTGAATTAACGGGTAATCTCTGGAACTTATCGCCGTAATTAAAAGTCTGCCGATTCCCGGAATAGTAAAGACCTGTTCGATAATGATACTGCCCGAAAATACTTCGGCGATTATCATGGCGAATATGGTAATCGCCGGAAGCAGCGCGTTTTTTAAAACATGTCCGCGAAGGATGTAAAGTCCGCCCGCGCCCTTGCTTCTTGCCATTATCACATAATCGCTTCGCAGTTCCGCAAAAAGAGAGCCTCTTAAAAATTTGACAAGAATCGCGGAGTTTGGAATGGCGATCGCTAGCGCTGGAAAGCAAAGACAGCGGATAAAGCCGAAAAAGTTTTCATCGTAATTTATATATTCGCCGGGAATAAAAAGTTTTAAGCCGAAACCGAAGAAAAAAATAAAAAGCAGTCCCATAAAAAAGCCGGGAGTGCTTAACCCCGCGGCCGTGAGAAAATTTACAACGCCGTCAAGGATACCGCCTTCGCGGTTTACGGTTAAAAGCGAAACAGGTACGGAAATGAGAAGGATAAAAAAAAGCGAAAGCAAGGACAGAGTTACGGTAACCGGAATACGTTGGGATATTAAAGCGGAAATCGCCTCTCCCCGAAAACTTATGGAACCCCCAGTTCTGCCTGAAATAAAGCCTGAAAACCAGTCGAAATAACGTATAACAACATTCCTGTTAAGCCCCATTTCCTCGCGTAACGCCGATAATTGTTCTTGTGATGCGTCAATTCCCGCGAGGAAACTCGCCGGGTCCCCTCGAATAACGCTAAAGACAAGAAAACACAAGATTGAAACAAGAAAGACCGTAATTAAGGCGATAACGATTCTTCTAAATATAAAATTCAATTCTTCCGTATCCTGTAAATAGAAGAAAAGTCAACCACTAATAACGGGTAATTTTTCGCTCCGGCGAAAGCGCCCGCGCGGAAAACTTTATAATAGAGAATATCCTGGATAAATACGCTAGCGGCGTTTTCCGTAATTACGCGTTGCGCGTCTTTGTAAAGTTGTTTTCTGCTTGTCTCGCTTGTCGTAGAAAGGAGCAAAGCGTAAGTTTTGTCAAATTGTCCGTTTGAAAAATTTATAAAATTACCGCTGTTATGTGATTCATAACGCGCGAGGAAATTACGCGCCGAAACAACCGGACTGTCCAATGAAATAATCGTCGCCTGATAATTACGTCCCCTGTATACGTCGGAAAGCCATGTATTCCAGTCTACAAGTTTAACGGACGCGTCAATTCCAATTTGTTCAAGCTGGCCTACTATTACCTGCGCCGTATCGACATGCATGGTGTACTCGGAAGGAACCGTAATTTCAAGCGAAAGTTTACGCGTGTCGTTAAAACCCGCCTCGGCAAGAAGGGAACGCGCTGTTTGCGGATCATACGGGTAACCTAAGGACGCGTCATAGTATGTCGATAATCCCGGAATTATGGGACTGCCCGAAGGAACGCCTTTTCCAAAAAAAGCGCCGTCGATTATTCCCTGAACGTCAACGCCGTAATTTATTGCCTTACGTACGCGAATATCGTCAAGAGGGGTAGCGGAGTTATTAAGAGCCAGAAGCTGTACCGCCGCCGAATAACTGTCAATCACGTCAAAATATCTGTGGTCAAGCTGGGCGGCAAAAGAGCCGACAAGATTCGCTCCGTCTATATTGCCGCTTCTCAAGGCGATCATCAAAGCTTCAACATTCGCGTAAAACATTATTGTTACCTTGTCCAGACGCGGCACGTCAAGCGGTTGGGCGAGATGTCTCTGCCAATAACCGTCAAATTTTTTTAACACGAGATTTCTCTGCGAAGTAAAACTTTCGATGATAAAAGGACCCGTCCCTATGATATTTTTCTCTCGATCGTTATTATTCGCCTTAACGATTCCAACCGTTAAGAAGGGGAGAAACTCGAGATCGGACGCTTTAAGAGTTACTCTTACGGTGTTATCGGCGACGATTGCCACATTATCAATATTGTTCATGCCGTTAAAACCGGCGGCGATCGCCGTATCAAGGCTGAACTTGACATCGGCGGCGCTTACAATGGAACCGTCATGGAAACGCACTCCCTCTCTAATAGTGAAATTGTAAATTAGCGCGTCACGCTCTATCGTCCAGGACTCGGCGACACAGGGCAGTAAAGTCCCGTCGGTATCAGGCTTTACCAATCCTTCAAAAACGTTGAAAAGTATGCTTCTGCCGTCCGCCGTGTCATTTTTGGTATTAAGCGGGTCGAGAGTTTTTGGTTCGGTGGTAAAACCATAACGCAGTTGCGCCGTATTGTCATCGTTATTTTTCCGGCAGGAAGGAAGCAGGGCTATTATAGCCGTTAATAAAAATAACGCGAATATTGATATTTTCTTTTTACGCATAAAATCTCCTTACTCTAATACTAAATGATTATACTAAAAAAGCGGATTAATAACCATAGCTAAATACTTTTTATTAAAATAATCCTTTCACAATTTAAAAAAGTTCTAAATTTTCACTTTTTTCATATATCCATATTGGTTCAGATACCGGTATCTTCCCCATCTCCGTTTCACAATATTTAATTATTGAATCAATAGTTTGATTTGTTTCCATAGCCGTATCACTTTCTTCAAAAGCTCATCCTATTATTAACTCTTTCTCATAAGAATACTCCCGGGTATATATATAATTTTTGGAATTATCATAATTAAAGGGCACAGATTGTGCGCCGCTGTTTATTACCGTCAGCACATCGTCCATTTTATAAAGACGTAAATATATTTGTCCTTTACTATGCCATTCCTGCGCATAACACATTCCGTATGCCGGATGCTGAACGAATGCGCCGTCATCATTATTTGTATTCTCTATAGTTTCCCTACCGTCAGAAAATACCGGCATACTTATACAATTTAAATATTTATTGTCTATATGAAAGAAAACACGTGTCTTTATAAAATGATTATTAGCATCATAAGGATTATAGTCCGAATAATCGGTAACTTTTGCCGTTACCCATGATCCATCCGAAGAAATAATGATATCAGAAACAGCATATTTTTTTTTGTAAAAATCCCGGAATAAATAATCTAAATCTGTTACCTGTAAATTTGAATAGTCTTCACCCCAATCTATTTTAAGCAGTTTATAAGGATTTTCCTCTTCCTTTTTTTCAACATCCGCAAATAAATAGCGCCGGTTCAAATGAATATAATTGTTAAATATATAGCTATTATTTTGGCACAAGAATTCCGTAAGTTCATTTCTTTTTATTTCACCTTTTTTCCAATCATAGAAGACCGTATCGTATTTCCACCCCCCTTCTTTTTTGTGAGTTCCGATATTACTCCATATATAATTTTTATCTATACGAAACTGCATATCAACAATATTATCCTGTAGACTCGAGTCAGACGTATCTGGAGTCTCGTAAATCATCGCGTCCGTTTTATAATTGTAAATGAACAGTTTCTTGTTTAAACTAGAATTGTCCATATAACTGTACTGATAGGAGGCAAGTCCCGTGTCGGGATCGAGTAAAATAAAATTCGGTTCATTATACGTCCACGATAAAAGCGGAATATGGCTTTTTGTTTTACCGTCATCAATAGCCGCAAGAAGCTGCATTTTACCCGTATTACTGACAATAAGGCCAGCTTCAGGAAAAGTAACAAATCCCCAGCCGTCCTGTTGAACTCTTGGAAAATCAGCAAGGTGTTTTAATCGTACTTTCTTTTCACCAATAAACGATATTTCCGCATATCTTCCCCAACCGTCAAGTGTTACAAGCTTCCCTTCTTTCCAAGGGCGTACCATCCAGAAAAACGGCATTTTTATTTCAATTGGCAGTACTTCATTTTTATCATTTATTAAATTTGTATTTACCTTATAGTTAATATCATAATTATCAAAATACTTTATAAAACTGCAAGAAGAAACCGTGATAATAATCAGGAACCATAAATATCTTGACATGCTAATAACTATCCTATACTGTTCCCTTAAATACGTTTCTGTTAAAAAATTTATTACTATGATAAAATTTCCTTTGTTCTTATAATTCTACCTTATTGTATCTCCATATTCAATTCTTTTTAAAATATTATTTTCAAAATAAAAAAATACATATTTGCCATATTTTTTGAAATATGCTAGTACATCTCTTTCATCAGAATAATTATCTCCAGCTTGCAATGCCAGTATTTCTTCTTTTGATGAACCGATATAATGATCAAAATAGGTTGTACCTGATTTTTTGTTAATAATAATTTTTTTTAGCGGATCTGAAGCGTATTTTGAATTCATAAGATCATAATAAAAAACTATCGTATAATTATCGGTGGTAACGGTATATTCTTTTCCCCAAAAAGATATTCTATCTCCATGAATATACAAATCTTCTATTTCTTCTTCTTTAATATTATAGCCTTTATTTTTATACTCATCTAACGATAATATAATGCCTTTGTGAAAATTATTATTGAAGAATACTATTTCTTTTTGTTTATCAATATACATTTCCAATAAAGTTAAAAATATGGTCATTTTCATTTTAACGGCCGCTATATCACCGGTTAAATAAGTTATCCAATCATAATTAGTTTTATTTTCAGGTCCAACATCCGATACATAAGTATTAATAATATGTTCAAAATCAAAATTTTTATCATTGGCTATTTGCATTTCAGAAATAACATCAATAAATAATTTATATCCTTCCGTATATCCTCCTATTGCTTTTACGGTATCCGTATTATACATATTATACAAATTGCTGGTATCCATATCACCAATTCCCAAAGAATACGCATTATTCATAACAAATAAAGAAAAAAAACAAGTAAATAGTTTCTTCATTTCAATTTCCTCCATAAATTTCCATAATTATCACTTCTTCGCATCCCCGCATACCATCTGCATTTATGAATAATGTTGTGTTGTAAATTCACTTAATAATATATTATTACACCAAAATATACTATATGTAGTATAGGTTGTAATTACGATACGCTATGAAATTATGATAATAGGCACTCTGGCTGACTATGATATTTTAGTACACGACACTTGATATACCATGAAAATAAGCTATAATTATTAGGCATTAGGAAAGGAGTAGCGATTTGACCAATGCTGATATAATTCTCGCTTTTCTTGAGAAAAATCCTTACCCCTACTGCGATGACTGCCTTTCTGAACTTTGTGGGATAAGCCCACGACAGCAAGTTAATCAAATTTGTAATTTAAGAATAAAGGACAAATTGGTTTCGCAAGGAGATATTTGCCATAATTGCAACCGCGATAAGTTGACACGACAGTTGAAGGAAAATGCGAAACCAAGAAAAGAAAAAGTCCTGTCAAAAAAAGAGATTTTACCAGAACAGTATAATCGTTCTATTGAAATTGGCGGATATGAGTTTAGGTTTTTACAGGAATTACGACCAAAAACAGGAGAAAATGGGAAATTTATTGTAGAGCGTCCACAAGATGGATCGGAATATTTGGGTACAAGGGAATTCCACCAATATGGGAATCAGGATTTTTGTATTATTGAAACAGTAGATGATTTGCCAGAGGGTTCTTTTGTTTATGTATTACGTGATAAAAATGATGTGCTTTATATTGGGCAAAGTGATAATCTTAAAAGACGTTGGGGACAAAATTACAAAAAAATATCTCCGAGCGACCCGTTTAAAGACCCACATGATCCGCGTAAACATGGAAAACAGACTAACTGCAAAGTGAATGCAAATATACTAAAGCATTATCAGGCAGGGAAACATGTTTTTCTTTATGCCCATGCCATTGAGGGGAAATCAAAAAGATTGAAGCTTGAAAGGGAACTAACGCTTGCAAAAAATCCTAAATGGCTCAATGGATACGGAGATGATGATTTCTTTAAAGAAAGAGAAAAAACAATAACTGAAGAACCGCCCATCACAATAAACCGTAAATTGGACAATACGCCGTCAAAAATATTTGATTACGGTAATGCAAATGAAAACCAAAAAAGGGCTATCGCCACGACTGATGGTCCCGTGCTGATTACCGCCGGACCGGGCACTGGAAAGACATTCACGCTGGTACAAAGGGCGCTCTATCTCATTCAGGAAAAGGGCGTTAAACCTGAAGAAATTATGATGGCGACCTTTACCGAAAAGGCGGCAAAAGAACTTATTACCCGAATCAGTAATACGCTGTTGAAAAAAAACATTTTATTGAATCTGAATGAAATGTATATCGGGACATTTCACTCAATATGCTTAAGGTTTATAAAAGAGAATATCGAATATTCAAATATAAAGAAAAATTATAGAACACTTGATGACTTTGACCAGAAATATACAATAATGCGGCGAATGAATGATTTTAGGTGTATTGAAAATTTTGATTTGGTTGTACAGGAACAGGCTATTTGGGATAAAGCGGAAACGATTTGTAAATATGTGAACAATCTTTCTGAAGAATTGGTTGATTATGCGGAATTGAAAACGGATAAACATCCGCACATTCGGTCATTAGGTGAAATTATGGAAACCTACAACGCCATTTTGGATGATGAAAATCTGATGGATTTTAGCCGGTTGCAGACAGAGGCGTACTCGCTTATTAAAAATAATCCCGTGGTACTTGAAAAATTACAGGCAAAGATTAAGTACCTTATGATTGACGAGTATCAGGATACAAATTACATCCAGGAACGGCTTGTTTTCATGTTGGGACAACGGACAGGGAATATCTGCGTGGTGGGCGATGATGACCAGGGATTGTACCGTTTCCGCGGGGCGACCATCAGAAATATACTTGAGTTTCCTCAACGTTTTGAAAATGGGTTATGTGTCCAAATACCGCTAGAAATAAATTACCGTTCAAATAGCGAAATTGTCGGGTTTTACAATGACTGGATGCAGAACCCCGGCGATTTTGAATGGGATAATTACCGTTATGAAAAAATGATTGTGCCGAAGAACGGGAATGTTCCGGGATGTCCTGCTGTCTTGAAAATCGGCGGCAGTGGTGATGAAAATAAATACCACGAGAATGTGTTAGCATTTATAAATGAAATGCGAAATAACGGGAAAGTAACCGACCTTAACCAAATAGCGTTTTTGTTCCGCTCGGTGAAAAGCCCAAAGGCGGTAAAACTTGCACAATATCTTGAAGATAAGGGGGTTAGCGTTTATTCCCCCCGTTCTGATATGTTTTTTGAACGTGATGAAGTAAAACTGGTTTTCGGATTATTGCTTTTTCTGTTTCCGAATTATATAGAAAAAATGCAGGAGAAGCAATTCAAGTTTATGGATGAAGAACTTGAAAAATATTTTTTACATTGTATTGAAACTGTAAATGAATTGCTTGTTTCCGATAAGGAAAAGTACCGGGATATTTTATCATGGGTAAAAAGTTATGGATTACGGCATCAGGCTTTAGACAAATCTGTGGACTATGCCTATGCCGGATTGTTGTACCGGATGTTTGAGTTTGAACCTTTAAAGACCTTACTTGATACCAATATCAGTTTTTCAAAGGTCAAGGATTTACGGATACCCCGGAACCTTGCCTTACTTTCGCAAATTATTACCAAGTATGAATACTTGCACAGAATAAACGTATTGACACCGAATAATATTGAGGAAGGCACAGAACGATTTTTTAACCAGTATATACGATTTTTGTATAAGGGCGGTATAAATGAATATGAGGATGATTCGGAATATGCCCCTTCAGGATGTGTGTCATTCCTGACTATCCACCAGTCAAAAGGGATGGAATTTCCCGTTGTAATGGTCGGCTCTCTTTCAAGCCAGACGTGGGATAATCACGATGAGCTGATTGATGATGTAGAAAAGGATTACTTTCAGCGTCCGCCGTTTGAACCGAGGGAACGGATAAAGTATTTTGATTTTTGGCGGTTGTACTATACCGCTTTTTCGCGGGCTCAAAACCTGCTTGTGCTTATAAGTCCTGAGACGAAAGGAGACCCAAATAAATACTTTAAGTTACAATTTGAAAACGCTCCATCGGTATTTGCTGATAACGTCCGTCTTTCAAAATTGAAACTTGATACAATAAAGGATGTTAATATAAAAGACAGCTATTCTTTTACAACAGATATAAACGTATACGAGACTTGCGGTATGCAGTACAAATTTTTCAATGTACTGGAATTCGCCCCTATACTAATAGGTTCTACGCTGTATGGGCGGCTGGTTCACCAGACTATTGAGGACATTCATAAAACCGCTTTGCGAGGTGAAAAAGATACTATCAATGAGGAAAATATTACGGCATGGTTTGAGACAAATTATTCTTCACTTTCCAGAGCGGAACACTCTTACCTTGCCGAGCCGCAGTTAAAAGCGGCGCTTAAAAGTATTCTACGGTATGCACAGAGGCATAGGGACAAATGGGAAGCCGTGGTGGAAGCGGAAGTCAGGGTAAGCCTTGTAAAAGAGGACTATATAATTGACGGAAAAATTGATCTAATCCGCAGTCCGGAAAAAAACGCGGACGATGATGTTGTTGAGATTATTGACTTTAAATCGGAGAAAAAACCCGATTCAGCAAGAGAAACGGAAAAAATCAACAGGTATAAGAAACAGTTACAGGTATATGCCTATTTAGTGGAGCAAAATACCGGGAAAAAAGTGAGCAAGCTGCACCTGTATTACACCGGAGAAGAACATGATATACCAACTATCAGTTTTACTCCTTCTAAAGCAGAGATAAAGGAGACAATAGCCGAATTTGACCAAACAGTCCGCAAAATACAAAACCGGGATTTTGAGCATAAGTCAACATCGGACAGGATTTGTGAAAACTGCGATTTTAGGTTTTATTGCCGAAGATAGGTGAAATTGAATACTAACTGGTGGCTTCGACCCCATAACATAATTAATTTATTTTACATATAAAATCTCTTATTTTTGGTTCAATGTCCTCAAATGTTTGTAATTTTTTTTCTTTTAGTTTGTCATGAATATATTTACCACTTTTTAATTCTAAAGCGTCTTCATAAAAATTAATAATATCATGTATAGATTTTTTGTTTTCAATCATCTCCATAGTATGTTTTACGCTTTCTCTTATTTTTTGCTCTAAACCTGAATCAGGTGCAAGTGCAGGCAATAAAATTTCTTCTTTAAAGATGTTAATTAAATATTTCTTCTGACGGTTGTTTTCTTCTTTTATTTCATTGACATGAAATTCATAAGCTTTTAATTCAAGATTAGAATAAACAAAATTAGGAAATATTTCCTTTATTTGTTGTAATGCCGCAATGTCTGGTAAACTTCGAACTAATGTTAAATATCTTTCTTCTACTCCCAAAGAAAGCAACTCCTTCCTTGATACAGAGCTAAATAAATTGTTCGATTTATTTTTTATTATGCCTAGTTTAACATAATGATCTTTATTATAAACAGGTAAATTTCCAATTTTAATATCATTTTTCTGATCAATATTTCCATATACTTCATGATGATGTTCCACCCATAACAAATGAAAAAGTTTATTCTGCTCATCTTTATAAACAATCCCTCGATAATTTAAATCTATTCTTACAGAATATAATTGTTTATCATTAACAATGTTGATTTTTTCAAGATTAATACCAGGTGAATGTGGGTTTTTATCAAATTTATACAAGAAATCTATAGTCTTTTCTTGGATGTTTTTTGGTAATTCAATTAAATCTTCAATAAATTCAATCGAGATAACTATTTTAGAACTCATTACTGACTCCTGTTTGCTTTATTGTATCAAAATGTTTATTATTGTCAAACCATTCAAAATGATAATCATGTCTAATATCTTTCAACGGCAATTCAATATTAGAAATATATGGCAGTAAAAATTCACTATAGTCATCGTCTGTAAAAAAAATGTATTTATCCTCGCTTTTGCCTTATAAGAAATTTTATTTTTTCCGCACATAAGCAATACTATTGATTTCATATTTTACTATATTTATATCTTAATCGAAAATATCTTTTCTCATGCTGATTGTTTTATTACGTTTGCCGTTCATTTCGGCATTGGGAACAAAACCGTTTTTCTGATAGAATTCCATAACGCTTTCATTGTGTTCTATATCAGCGTCTACCGTGAGAAAGCGGCAGGCAAAAAGTTGGCGGTTGCAAATTCGGGCAAGAGCTAAAGCCTTATTGATCATGTATGTGCCAAGCCCTTTATATTTACTCTGCGCCAGATGGGAAACGGCGAGTTTTGCCATTTTCATTGCGGGAATGGTTTTAAAAGGATAACGAAGATTATGCGTTTCCTTTTCTGATACAGATAATTTAATTGCGTCTGCAATTAACGACATATAGGCGGTAATATTATCGGTAGCTCTTTCCCTTAACAGCCATGTCAAGGCAATATGATCATTTTGAGAACGGAGAGCGTCATCAAAAAGATAATCATTGTATTCAGTTACAAAACAAGAAAAACTATCCAACAAAGTATCAGATGATAACTGTTCAAAGTAGAATATAATATTGCCGTTTTTATGACTTATGGTAACAGGCGCACTCATTTTCTAAGAAGCCTCATAAGGTCGTCCTCTTCCACCTTGTGCCGTTTTAGGGCTGCTGCTGTTGGTTTCCGACGAATTTCCTGTATGACTTGATATACTATTTTTTTGTCTTTTATTTCTGTTGGTTGAACGGGCTTAACTTTTGTTCCCATTGAATTACCTCTTTTGTCAATATAGCACAAAAAAAGAGAAAAGTAAATAGCAAAAAATTGTGCAGTAGTCTTATTTTATTATTATAACGCTTTTAAACCTTCGCGTCCCCGCGTACCATCTCAGGTGTAAAACCCGAGCAGACTATTCTGTTCTTCATACAGGAAATACATTTTACCGCGTCGTCCCCCGTGCAGATTTTGTCGTCGTACAACGCATAGAGTTTTCTAAACGCGGTAGGCGTTAAATTCGGCATAAAAACATTCGCGCCCGCTTCAAGTGCGAGTTCCCTGCCGTTAGGCGTAATTGTACCCATGGCCGTCGTAGCGGGAATTAGCGCCTTGGGCAGGGTAAGCCGCGTGATGGCAAGCATTTTCAGGCAGAGGGAAAGATTTCCAGCGGGCTGTGAGGCGAACGGTGTGTCTTTTTGCGGGATAAAAGGCCCGATACCGACCATTTGCGGCTGTAATTCCTCAAGAAAGCGAATGTCCGCGAGCAGACACTCGGGCGTTTGATGGGGAGTTCCCACCATAAACCCGGCCCCCACCTGGTAGCCTATTTTCTTGAGGTTCCAAAGGCACTGTTTGCGGTTTTCAAGACCCATATCGGCGGGGTGGAGTTTCGCGTAATGCGCGTTAGCGGCGGTTTCATGGCGCAGAAGGAAACGGTTTGCGCCGGCGCGGAAAAAAAGTTCGTAGTCGCTTTGCGGACGTTCGCCGATGGAGAGAGTAATCGCGTGATTGGGAAATTCCTTCCGTATGGCGGATACGATTTCCGTGACGCGCTCGGATGTAAACCACGGGTCTTCGCCGCCTTGCAGAACGAAGGTTTTGATACCCAATTTGTCTCCGGCGCGGCAACATTCAAGGATTTCCTCAAAGGAAAGCCGATAACGCTCAAGTTTAGAGTTTGAACGGCGAAGTCCGCAGTAATAGCAGTCGTTCTTGCAGTAGTTGGTAAATTCAATTAACCCGCGAATATATACGCTCTTGCCGTAGTGAGTCTCGCATACCTTTCGCGCCTGCGAAAAAAGCGCCTCGATTTCTTCATTGTCTTCTGAGGCGATGATTCGCAGTATATCGGTATCGTTCATATTTATTTTATTTGATAAATTTTAGACATAAAAATCGCGGCCTTTACCGGAGCGTATTTTTTCTATGTTCTCAACCGCCTTACGCCGTATCATTTCATTGGCGATTTGAGGAATTTCCTTTTCGATGACGGCGGCGGCTTTTTCTTTGAAAACGTCATCCCCGTAATCCATGGAATATTCGCAAAGAGTCATAAGCGCGTTGGGAAGGCACACATTGCCGACCTGACCCGATTTCGCGAGCGACATAAAACGGTCTCCGGTTCTTCCGATACGGTAACAGGCGGTGCAGAAACTTGGAATATAACCGTCGTCCATCAATTCCGAAATAATGGAAATCGCGCTCCTGTCGTCGTTTACGATAAACTGCGGGGTTGTTTTTTCATTTCGCTTGCGTTTCACATAACCGCCTACCTCCGTGCTGGAACCGGCGCTTATCTGCGATATTCCAAAATGAAGGAGTTTCTTCCGCATTTCATGGCTTTCCCTTGTGGAGAGAATCATCCCCGTGAACGGAACCGCGATGCGGATAATCGCCACGATTTTCGCGAACGTATCGTCGTCTACCAGATTAGGAAAATGCCCCATATTCATTCCTTCAGCCTGACAAATGCGCGGGACGGAAATCGTGTGAAAGCCCACGTTGAATTTTTTTTCAAGATGTTCATTGTGAAGAAGCAGTCCTAAAACGTCAAAGTAAGGGTCGCCGAGTCCGAAAAGAACGCCGCCGCCTACGTCGTCAATACCCGCCTCCTGCGCGCGATCGAAGGCGGTAAGGTGATATAGATAATCTTTTTTGGGACCGGCGGGGTGAACCTTATTGTAGGTAGGTTCATGGTATGTTTCCTGAAAAAGAATATAAGTGCCTATCCCGGCGGCTTTCAATTTACGGTAATTTTCCGTAGTGGTCGCGGCGATATTCACATTTACGCGTCGAATCTCACCGTTTTCAAATTTCATGTCATAAATAGTTTTTAAGCACTCAAGAATATAGTCGATAGGACATTCCTTGTTATGTTCGCCCGCTTCAACGGCAAGCCGTTTATGCCCCATCATTTCGAGTAACTTTACTTCCTCGCGTAATTCTTCCATTGTAAGTTTGTGCCGATTAAATTCATGTCCGTGGTTAAAACTGCAATATGAACAACGGTTTACGCAGAAATCGCTTAAATATAACGGCGCGAACATAACGATTCTGTTGCCGTAAATCCGTTTCTTTATGTTTCCCGCTATCTCAAATATACGCGAAAGGTGTTCGGGATTTTTATTCACCAGAAGCGCGGCGATTTCGCCGTGGGAAAGAGCCTCTCCGCGCCGCGCCTTATCCAGCGACAAACTAACGCTTGCGTCATCCGCGGATTTAGCGTTCTCAAGCAAATCTTCGATATATTTCCGGTCGATAAAATTTTCGCTCATTGTCCTTCCTCTTTAATATTTAACATCTCTATACATCGCCGTAAAATTCCATTCATGTGGGCGATAGTTACGCCGTAATTCGTAAACGGAATATTTTGCCCCTCGGAATGTTTTCTACGGTAATGCATTTCGCGTTCGTTCAGCATGCACGCTCCGCAGTGAACGACAACCTTGTAAGCCGATAAATCCCGCGGAAAATCGCCCCCCGAACAAAAACTGAATTCCGGCTCCTTTTTGGAGTGGTTCTTTATCCAGCGCGGCAATTTCACGGTTCCGATGTCGTCGCATTGCCTGTGGTGGGTACAGCCTTCGCAGATAAGCACTTTGTCGCCGTCTTGCAGATTGTCAAGGGCGGCGGCCCCTTTGACGGCGGTTTTTAAAAAGCCCTTGTAGCGGGCGAATAAAATTGAAAAAGAAGTGAGAGGTGTTTCCCGCGGCACAATGGCGGAAACCTGCGCGAAAGCCTGGCTGTCAGTGATTACAAGGGACGGTTTTTTGCCGATGTCGGCAAGCGTCTGCCGCAATTCGGTTTCCCTGACCGAAATAGCGTTCGCGCCCGCTTCTAAAATGTCGCGTATCATCTGCTGTTGGGGAAGGATTAACCGTCCCTTGGGGGCGGCCTTGTCAATGGGGATTACAAGTATTATAAAATCGTTCGGTTTGATTAAATCAGCGACAAGTCTTTGTTCCGGTTCCTTATCAAGCGCCATCGCCGCGATTTTTTCTTTTAACTGATTAATATTAAAACCCGTCTTCGCGCTTACGGGCAGAATTTCGCTCTCGGAAGCCATCGACACGGAATCGGTATTACAAAGATCGCATTTATTAAGCGCGATTAGATAGGGGATTTTCTTTTCGTTAAAAAGCCCGGTTAACTCCGCTTCGACGGCGGATAGCGCGGTGTCGGGCGGAAGCTCCCCGTCAAGGACCAGAACCGCCGCGTCAGTTTTATTCAGAACCTGTTTAGTCCTATTTATTCTCATTTCCCCCAGTTTGCCCTCGTCGTCAAAACCGGGGGTATCGATAATTACAACCGGTCCCAGGGGAAGCAATTCCATCGCCTTGAAAACCGGGTCTGTCGTAGTCCCCTTCATATCGCTTACAATGGCAAGATTTTGCCCCGTAACGGCGTTTACCAGGCTGGATTTCCCGGCGTTCCTACGGCCAAAAAACGCGATATGCAGACGGTTTGACGACGGCGTTTCGTTCATACTCATGGGGTTATTATCTCAAATTTTTCAGTAAATATAAAGATATGTTTTATGCCGATAATAAATAATATGATAAATTTGTTCTTTTTCTTGAAATTCAAATCCCAATTACGGCGAACAAGGCCGGATATTGTCAGCCATATTGACGAATCCCTTGTAAGGGCGATAAACGACGCGGGCGGGAAAATAACGGGAGATCGATTTGTAATATCAGCCGTTTTTAACGAAGATACGATAGGTTTTTGGCTGGATATGTATATTTTGATTGAAAATTTAAAGACAAGTATCGAGTCCTCGGAGGAATTCTTCGGTTATTCGCTTCTTATTACCGCCAAACACCCCGATTCCGCCGAGTTACTTTGCCGTTTCCTATCCGGTATAAGCGGCGTTTTTGTCGATGATAAAGCCGCTAAAAAATTGATACCTTACGCCTCTTTTGAAAAGCCCTCCGAGTGGCTGAAAAGGATAAAAAAACGAAAATACGGTTGCGGCAGTTATTTTAGAATTAATAAATTAAAGGTTTTTAAGAAGTCAATCGCCAATGAAATTGATTTACAAACCAATGTAATTAAAGCTTTTGAACAGGGAAAAGGCGGGAATACATTGGTACTTAGTCCGTTCTATTTGCAAATCCGCGGCGGGTTGTATGATTATTATTATAAATTAAATATTAATTTTCCGGCGTTAACCATTTGTTTTGACAGTATAGGGATTGGTTCTCTAGTCGATATATGGTCTATAAATATCCGCTCGTTAAATTCAGGGCAATCAACCGATGAAATTGACAATCTTTGGGAATTCCTTTTTAGGGAACGTATCCGCGATGAAGTGTCGGAATATATAATCCGCTGTGTCAGACGGTATCTTCTTTTGATTTTTGATCTTTATATTGAAGCGGCCTGTAAAAGAAAGAAAACTCCCGTTTTAATATTGGAAAACGTCCATCTCGCGGAAAACAACGCGATGTCCCTGTTAATTGACGCGTTAGCTGAAGTAAACCAGCGAAACGCCGATAAATTACTGGTTTTAGGAACGGGCGAGGACGGAATATCGCAGGATAAATTAAAACAATGGGAAGAAATTTTTTATAAGGTTACGAAGATTGACGGAATTAAAGTGAACGCGATATATTATCCGAAACTTTCGATTGATCTATGGGAGATTATATACGCCATATCGCTTTTCAGCCGTTATTTTTCTCCGGAGCTTTTTCAGCGGCTTTTTGAGGAAGAAGATAAGAATCCCGTAATGATTACCAAAGCTTTTTCCATACTTCATAAAATGGAAGTAATAGACAACCTTCGCGAACCGCGCCTTATGAACAGGCTTTTTGAGGAACACGCCTGTAAAATTTTAAACGATAAAGCCTCCAGGATTAAAGAGATAGTCCGCAGTCGTCTTTTAAACTGGGCGGCAAGAAGAAATTTAAACCCCTGTTTCCGCTTGCTGACAATTATCGCTAGTCTCGACGGCATAAAACAAATCGACGAACTGTTACTGTTAAAATCATTTTCCTCTGACATTGTAAATAAAACAATTATGGCGATAGAGACGGCGATGAATAACGGTCAATTTGAACAGATGGTCGGCGCGAAAGCCGCCGCCATAAGGCATATTTATAAAACGTCGAAAGCGTTAATTACAGGGCATGATAAAGATATAGAAACAACATTTAGCGAAAATCCTTTGGACGGCGTAAACACGTTATACGATCCGTTTCCCGCTCTTAAAACGCAGATACTTGTTAATCACAGCGGCTATCATTTCGGGCGGCATGACGAGAAAGGAGCCGCTGAAAAGGCGAAAGAGGCTATTTTACTAGGGCAGAGCAAGAATTCATTCTGTCTTCCGCAGGCGTACCGGCTTTTCTCGCTTGTATGTCTTTCCAAACAGCAGGTAAACGAGACGATTGAATACCTTGGATTCGCCCTTTCAAACGCTGAAAAAACCGGCAATTACCACGAGATGTCATTATCCGCGTATTATTCCGCGGCCGCGCAATTTTTACACGGCGACGTATTTCACGCCGCCGATCTCGCCAACAGATCGATTAAGCAATCGCTTGCCTCAGGCCGTCCCGATTGGGCGGATCGTTCCCGTTTTTTGGAAGGTCGGATAGAATTTGATCTTGGCCATTACAGGAAGGCCCATGATATTTTTGACGGCTTGCTAAAGGAACCTTACGGCAGTATGACATGTGAAAAGGAAAACCTAATGGCGGCGTGGATTTACCGTTCAAGAATATATTTTGACAATCCGAACATTCCAAAACCCGAACCCGCGAATCACGACGCTGATTTATTTGAAATTGAAGCGGCATATTTATCCGGCGATTTTAAAAGGGCGATTGAATTGTCATCATCACATAACAATCCTTTTGTGGAAGAGAATTTTCTTTACACCGAACAGGCTGACTGGCGTAGCGGATTCGCACAATGCGAGCATTTATATTTTACCCACGGTGAAATTCAAAGCAGAATGATTTCCCTTTATCATTCCCTCGCGCTAAGCCGCCTGTCACACGAGGGATGCGAAGAGGCTCTTCATGAAATTCAAAATATTCTTCGCGATGAAAAACTCTGCGAAATGGACCCCTGGGACGCTTTTTATTTTTACGCTAAGTACCGAATCCTTGTACAGGCGGAAGCCAGTCTTGTAGACATGAGCACCGCCGTCAGCATGGCATTTAAACGTCTTCAACGCCGCGCCGGCCGTATAGACGACAATGAAACGCGCCGTCAATACCTGAACGGCTCCCGCTGGAACCGCGAATTAAGCCTGGCTGCGAAAGAATTTAAATTGATTTAGCCTAAAAATCCATTTATAAGCGTTGAATTTTCCCTTACTTGACACTTTTTTATAAAAGTGATAAACAGAGAAAAAGCCGCTTTTCCAGGCGGCGATGTTGTCCAGGCGGCATAGCTCAGTTGGTAGAGCAAACGGCTCATATCCGTTGGGTCATAGGTCCGAGTCCTATTGCCGCTAAAACACAAAACCACGGAGGGTAGGATAGCGGCTATTCCGCCTGGTTTGGGACCAGGATGTCGGGGGTTCAAATCCCCCCCTTCCGAATCATTTTATCAAGTACTAATAAAATAATTCATATATAAAAAATCTTTTAAGTACTTGTTAATCGGGGGATTTGAACCGGAGCGTTCCGTAAAAAATTCCAAGGCGAGAGCCTTGCTAGAAAAATTCCGGCGCATGGACGCGCCGAGGAACGCGTAGGCGGGGGTGAAGGGAGCCGACAGGATGTCGGCGACCGTAACCCCAAATCCCCCCTCTCCGAATCATTTTATCAAGTACTAAAAAAATAAATTCAGATTAAAAAAAATCTTTTACGTACTTATTAATCGGGGGATTTGAACCGGAGCGTTCCTTGAAAAAATTCCAAGGCGAAAGCCTTGCTAGAAAAATTCCGGCGCATGGATGCGCCGGGGAACGCGCAGGCGGGGGTGAAGGGAGCCGACAGGATGTCGGCGACCGTAACCCCAAATCCCCCCTCTCCGAATCATTTTATCAAGTACTAAAAAATTAATTCAGATTAAAAAAATCTTTTACGTACTTATTAATCGGGGGATTTGAACCGGAGCGTTCCGTAAAAAATTCCAAGGCGAAAGCCTTGCTAGAAAAATTCCGGCGCATGGACGCGCCGGGGAACGCGTAGGCGGGGGTGAAGGGAGCCGACAGGATGTCGGCGACCGTAACCCCAAATCCCACCTCTCCGAAATTTGTAATTATTAAGCAGACGGTTTGTAAACAATGTTCATATATTAATGTAGCATATTCTATAGTAAGTTTCCAGCATTTTCCTTTAATTTTCTCCCTTCCCTCCATAATCTAATAAAATCCAACCTATCAATATATACCGCTCCAAGTTTTCTCTTATATAAATTATTCTTTACACTGTCATCCGTTCCAAAATTACAAAATATAAAATTATTATCTTTCAAATAATTTAACATCATAGCCAATTGCGCGGATCCGGCGGAAGATTCATTGTAGAAACCGGAATAACTGGTATATATTTTTCCGGTTATTATCCCAATCTCGCCCGCTTTTAATTCTCCGTTTTTATATACTTCAAAAGAAACGGATTTCGCTTTATAATTGCCTTTGTTTAATTTCAATAAAGTTTTTTTTAACGGCGGCGTTATCCATACGTTACCGTGACTTTCTATAATATTATTCAAAACATTCTTAAAATTATAATTTATTCTTAATTCATAATTTCTTTTAATACGGTTAACTGTCCTTGATATATGTAAATTGTCAAAAAATAAAACCGTTTGAATTTTCCAGATGTTTAACAACGGGAAATATCCCAATTGTTTTTTATCCGCGTTATCTAAATCAAACCATAAGGTTTTTTTATTCAATATATCTGAAGTAATATAAAAACCGGAAAACATCAGATCGCCAATAAACTTTTTATTAAAAGTAAGACCTATTCCCCTTACTAATTTATCATATTCGGTATTACTTATTATTTTGTCTATAATTCGATCCGGATTATCATTTTTAGCGATAATAATGTCCCCGTTGAGATTATAACTAAATGTATCATTTAATACCGCCATTTTTAATTAATACTATTATTTGGAAATAATGTCAATGGATATATCGTATAACATAATATATTAAAATGTTAATAATAGTATTAATTTCTTCTCGCCGAGATAAATTCATCGCAATTGGTACATATTAACCCGGATATCGCGTCTAATATTCGCATATCGACAATGTTTGTTTTACCACAATTTTTACATTTATATTCTTTTATATTATTAAAATTATCACATGCTAAAATAATGATATTACCGCCGATTTCATCTGTAAATGACGTTCTTCGGAAATTTTTTCTTAGAACATTTAAATTTACCGACTTTCTATCGCTATTTTCAGGATCTCTTATTCCGACATTTTTATCATTTGATAAATACCGCGTAAATACGACAAAATGTCCAAAAGATGCGTTTTCAAATGAATGAACGTTCATAATTGCGGGAATTTGATTATTTTCACAAAATATAAGTATTTTCTTTAAATCGGAAAAACGTATGATACCGGTATATAAATTTTTACTTTCAAGATATTTTCCCATTTTATATGTCTTACCGTATCTTCGTCCGTTGGGAGATATATCGGATATTTCCTGCCAGATATTAATAAAACTATTTGAACTATTAAAATAATAATTTTCAACCATTTTTATACATGCTACTCCGCATAGATTTCCATCAGGTTGTTCTACTAAATTTATTGAATTTAGTTTTCCGTTTAAAAATGGATTTTCAACATAAGAATTTATCGCTACGCAGGATGTCATTAAAAAGCTTATTAAAATATTGACAAATATTATTTTGATAAAATTTTTATTCAAAATGCGCCCCTTAATACATTAATATAACTATATTATTATTCTGTCAATAGACGGAGATCATTTTCTTTAATTCCCGGTTAAATGTGATAAAATTATTAAAAAAGAATATGTGATATTTTAATTAGGTTCTATAATAATAACTACCAATTCAGGAGGATTAAATATTCTGGGAAGTAACGGATTAATGGAAAGTCCCCTGCTTATAATGTGCGTTTTATTTCCATGAATATAAATTCCGCCGGCATATTTCGGGAATAACCCTTGATTGGGCGCGTATAATCCGTTTATAAAATACGGAATTATAATCTGCCCTCCGTGCGCATGTCCTGATAAAATTAAATCAAATGAATATTTTTTATAATCTTCAATCCTTTCAGGACGATGCGCTATTAAAATTTTATATAATCGTATTTTATCCAATTCCCTAAACGCTATTTCCATACTTTCCTTTTGATTATAATACGGCGTTTCATATTTTTCTTTAAAAGGATCATCTAATCCAGCGATGATTATTTCAGTATTTTTTATTTTAATTATCGTATAATTATCTGATAAAATGGTTATACCGTAAGACGCGAGTTCTTTCCTGATTCTCTTTATACTATTACTCATATATTCATGATTACCGGTAACATAAAAAATAGGCGCGATGCCGGAAATTCCCGCCAATAATAATAGGGTTCCGGTCATTGGAACAATATCGTCAAAAATATCGCCGGATAATACGATTAAATCGGGATTAATATCCTTAACTTTATTGATTAGTATACATTGATCTTTTCCATGAATAGTACTATGTAAATCTGAGATTAAAACGATTTTTATACTATTCCGTTCTACAAATAAATTTGTTTCTATTTGATAAGTCTTTGTAGATATTGTCGTACATGAAGCAATCAAAAAAATAATTACAATTATAAAAAGAAAAAATATTATATTTTTACTTGCCGGTTTTTTCATATATTTATTCTATGTGATTTTACATGATTTTGTCGATAAAAATTGCACATAACAATAGATTTACCGCCATTTTTTTACGCTGTTTAAATACTCGATAACTCTTAACCCGTCAATCGCCCTTGAAACGGGCGCATGATCCGGGTATTTTACGCGGGAGACCGCATCCTTTAACATGTTGGCGAAGTAACCCGTGGGACCTGAAAAAATTTCGCCCGTGTTTTTAAGAGAGCGGAATTTTTCGGCGTAGGGGCTTGGGACGCTTTCCATAACTTCAAAAACGCCGTTGCCGACGCGTAATCTGCCTTTTTCGCAGGAGAACTCAATCTCAAAAACCAAATGATCGCGTCCCGCGCCTATTTCCATTATAAAAGGGATAGGCGGCTCTTTTTCCCTGATTAGCGAACCTTCAAGCCATGCGGTTCCGCTTCGGGATGTAAGTTTCGCTCCCCGACTTCGGTTGTGTTTTAATATAGCGTCCGTAAGGAACATTGTCGCGTCCGCAAGATGGGTTCCGTCGTGCCAAAGCGCGTCCACCAGGCGGGTGGTTTTCCCCATGTAAAGAACGGAGCGGACGCTTAAAAGCGTTCCCAATTTTCCCTCTTTAAGAATTTCTTTAACGCGTATATAGTCTTGCGAGTAACGCCGCTCATGATTTGTAATGATGATAAGATCGCCTCTCCCGGCAAGACGCGCTATTTTTCGCGCCTCCCCGATATTGTCAGCGAGAGGTTTTTCGCAGATTACTACGGGAACGCCCATTTCCGCGGCAAGGCGGCAGTAACAGTAGTGGCTATCGGGGTGGGTCGCTATTACCAAAATATGCGGCTTATGGATACCGAGCATCCGCGCCGCGTCAGCGAAGACGGGAACCCGCCATTTTTCTGAAAAAAGATGCCGTCTTTCCTCATCCGTGTCGCAACCGGCGACGAGGAGGAGGTCGCCGTTTGCGGCAATCGCCCCCGCGTGGGTGCATGGCTTTTCACGTAACGCGTCTTCCTCAAGAAGGGATGCTATTCGTCCGAGTCCTATAATGGCGGCTTTTATTTTTTCCATAGGTCAATTCTTAAGTTTATTTTTTTTATCGTGCCTTGAGTTAAGGACGGAGTACATTACGGGAGTAACAAAGATCGTCATAAACGTGCTAACGACAAGGCCGCCGACAAAGGTTTTACCGATCGGCTGGATTGTATCGGCTCCCGCTCCGGGGAAGAACGCTATCGGGGCCATTCCAAGAATCGTTGTAAGGCTTGTCATTAAAATAGGGCGCAAACGCCTTTTTCCGGCTTCCAGACACGCCTCGCGCACCTTCATGCCCCGGGCGCGCAATGTGTTCGTGTAATCAACCAAAACAATTCCGTTATTTACGACGACCCCTACAAGGGCGATAATGCCGACGATGGAGAACATCGTCATCGCCTGTCCGCCTATCTTGTATATCCATATAACCCCGATAAATAAAAGCGGTATCGAAAAGAAAATAATTAACGGATCGACAAAAGATTCAAATTGGCTCGCCATAACACCGAAAACCAAAAAGACCGCGACGGCTACTATCAGTATATAACGCGACGTATAAGATTGAATATCGTTCGCTTCCCCTAGGAAACGTACCGTTACACCCTCACGTTGAACAAGCCGCTGATTTACGGTTTCTATAAGGAGTTTCTGCATATCCGTAGCGGCGATACCCGGACCAAGACCGCCCGTTATGCGAATAACGCGCTCCTGTTTTTCGCGCCGTATCGAGGAAGGCGCTCTTCCTTCTTTAATTCTCGCCACGTTGGAAAGCGATATCCGCGCCCCGCTTCGGCTGATTACTGAAACCGCGTCAAGATTGGGAAAGCCCTGCCTGTCCTCGCTCCTTAAACGCACCTGTACGTCTATAAGACGGCGACCGTTACTCATTGTGGTAGCCGCGTATCCGTCCATCGCCGTGAGGATTTCGGACGCTATCGCTGAAATAGACAATCCAAAACTTGCCGCGCGGTCCCTGTCAATATCTATCTGCAACTGCGGGGCGCCTTCATCGACATTTACCGTAGGGTTCTCTATATCCGGTAAATAATTCATAATAATATGCTGAATATCCCGGGCCGTCTCCATTAGCGCCGCGTAGTTTCTCGAGCTAACGGCAATTTCAATCGGCGACGTACTTCCCATGCCGCGCCCCATCCTGAAACTTATCCGCGTTCCGGGAATTGAATTAAGATAGGGGGTAAGTTTTTTCATAATTGAATCGGGAGTGTCTATTTGCCTTGCGGGAGGGGGAAGGGTAATCTGTACCACCCCTTGATAAGTTCCGCTTCGCATCGCCGTAAGAACAATATTATTGTAACCTTTCACCTCACGCTTGATAAGTTTTTCAATGTCAAATAACGTTTTTTCCGTAACGTCGATGGCTGTTCCCCGCGGCATCGAGATATTGAGCGTAACATTGTCGTCGGTGCGCATACGGACGTACATATTCATTCCGATTCCGCTGAATTGAAGAAGCGAAAAGACAAGAATAAGGACGACAAGGGCGATAATTATAAGCCTGTGTGATAGGCAGTAATCAAGCGCGATTTTGTAATTTTTCTCGATAAAGAGCAGGGCGGATTCTATTTTTTCGTCTATTACGCGCAATATTTTGGATTTTATCGGCTTTTGTATTCTTGTGTCGAGTTTTAGAATGGAGCCCGAAAGGCTCGGCACGAGAGTAATTGCGACGACAATGGAAACGGTCAATGTTATTACAACGGTAAAAATAAGATCGTTAAACATAAGCCCCATTTCCTTAAGATCGTTCTTATAAATGATAAGCGGTATAAATACGCATAGGGTAGTGGCGGTCGAGGCGGTAATGGCGCGTAACATTTCACGGCTTCCCAGAATCGCCGCGACCGACGATTTGGCTCCGCGCTCGCGGTAACTGTGGATATTTTCAAGAATAACGATAGAGGCGTCAAGCGTCATGCCCATGCCCATAATAAGACCCGTCATTGTCATAAGGTTTAATGTAAAGCCGAAAATTGACATCGACATAAGGGTTAACAGCATGGAAATGGGAATTGAAAGCCCTATTATAACCGTCGCTTTTATGTTACGCAGAAATAAAAGAAGAATGATCATCGCGAGAACGCCGCCCTGAATGGCGTTATTATACACTTGGCTCATTGTCGCTCGAATCATCGTCGTGTTATCCGAAAGAACTCCCAAAGTAATGCCCTGAGGAAGAGTAGAGTTAATCTCGGCGAGCGCGGCCTGTACCCTGTCGGATACCCTTACCTGATTACTGCCGCTTTCGCTCGTTACCTGGATATAAACTCCGTTCTGTCCGTTTATGTTAACTCTGGACGCGTTGTCGTTGTAACCCATAAAAACATCGGCTACGTCTTCAACGCGAATAATCTGATAACGGGCGGTCTGTCCCGTTCCCGAAATAGGTACGGATTTTACCGCCAGTCTTTTTATCTGTTCGACGCTGACAAGTTCTTCCTGCGTCATAATCTGGTACTCGCGCGTCCCGCGCCTTAGGTTGCCTCCCGAGGAAAGAACGTTTTGCCCTTTTAAAGAAGATGAAATGTCGTTTAAGGTCAGATTAAAGGCCGCGAGCCTGTTAAGCGAAACTTCAACCTTTACAATCTGCGTAGTGCCGCCTGTTACTTCCGCCGCCGCCACGCCTTCGATTCTTTCTATGCTGGACTGGATTTCATCTTCGGCGAAAATACGCAGTTGATCCGGCGGATAATTTCCCCTGACAACGAGGCGCATAATCGGCAAAGTGCTCATGTCAAAACGGCGTACCGTAGGGGTTTGAACTCCGTCGGGAAGCGAATTGACAAGCCTGTTAAGAAGTATTTGCGCGTCGTTAGCCGCTTTATCCATATTTGTCCCATATGCGAATTCAAGATTGATAAAACTCCCTTCAAATTGCGAATTGCTCGTCATATTGACAAGCCCCCTTGATGATGAAAGAGCGCGTTCAAGACGTTCCGTAACGTTGCGTTCGATGTCTTCCGGTCCAGCGCCGGGGAAACGGGTATATATGGAAAGAACGGGACTTGCTATGGAAGGGTAGAGATCAAGCGCCAAATTCGCCAGCAATGTAAGGGCTATGCCGATGGTAAGGGCGAACAGTATCACGACTGTTACGGGTCGTCTTACGGAATATTCGCTGATGGTCATAGTTACCCCGTTATTCCGCAATCCTTACAAGATCGCCGTCGGAAAGAAAATTCTGTCCCGCGCTTACTACATTTTCTCCCATGCTCAAGCCGCTTAATATTTCAAAATAATCTTCGTTATCAATACCCAATGTTACTTCGCGCCGCCTTGCCGTATTGTTTTCGTCTACGGTAAAAACGATCCATGAACCGTATGTATTTATGACGGATGTTCTTTGAATAACGGGGACATCGACCTTGCGGCTTGTGATAAGGCTGATGGTGGCGAACATTCCGGCCTTCATGCGCGGGTCGGGATTTAAAAACCGAAGGCGTATTCTTAGCGTACGGCTTGCCGGGTCAATCACGGGATTTATTTCGTAAACTTCGGCGTTAAAGGTCTCGCCGTTTATCGCCTCGAACCACAACTGCGCGCGCATTCCCTGCCTGACGGAAGAGACAAACCTCTCCGGTACGAAAGTTTCAACCAACAGTGATGACAGATCCCCGACCGTGTAAATTGCGGACTGCGTCGTAAGAGTGTCGCCTATGCTGAACGGAGCCTGCAAAACCGTTCCCGAAACGGTGGAAACAACGGGGCTTCGCGAATAAACTTCCCCGGGTCTTGAGGGGTCTACCATGGCGACAATCTGTCCGCTAGCGACTCTGTCCCCGATGCCGAGCCTTGTCTCTACAAGTTTTCCGCCGATTGTGGGGTAGATGGTTACCTGGTTACGCGCTAGAATTTCGCCGTTTATGATTACGCTCTTTTCGATAGTGCCGGCGGAAACGGGAGTAACGCGAATGGTCGTGGCGTTACGCGAAGAACCGCCCGCGGAATTGCCGCCGCCTGAACCGCCGGTATTACCGGTTTTGCCGCCGCTCGCGGAACCGCCCGTTCCCTGCGCCTGAACGGAGGTTTTAGGCTTTAACGGAGTTAAAAATTTAAGCGCGATAAGGACGGCAAACAGCGCTATAAGCGAGATTATCGCTATAGTGACGATTTTAGATTTCTTCACTTGACACCCCGAAAGTTTGAATAAGATTTTTCCAGTCAATATTCAAAGCGGCGGAAAGATCCAGAATCATATTAAAATATGAAAGTTCGGTTTGCAATAAACGCTGTCTCGCGTTCGCCATATTATTACGAGCGTCCTGCAATGTTAAGGATTCAACCGTTCCGTTGTTAAAACCCTGTTCCGTTAGCTGATAGCTTCTCTGCGCCGCGGTAAGGCTATGGCGCGCGATCAATATGCCGTCCCATGAGTTGCGTAAAAGGACGCATAGGGAGCGTATCTGTGTTTTCGCGGAATTTTCAACCGACGCGAGGTCAAGTTTTGCTTTTTCTATAGAATCTAAAGCTTTTGAGACGGACTGCTCCTTTGCCGTTCCGGGAATCCATGGATCAATCGGTATGCTAAGACGGGCGGTAGCGCTAAAATTATCAGAAAACGGATCAAAGTTAGTACTGCCCCATTCTACGGATAAATTTAATGAAGGGGCTTTGGCCTGCAATAAGGTTTGTTTTTGCGCCAATGTAAGCCTTTCAATCTCCTGATTCGCCCTTAAAATATCAGGCCGCTTTGGAAGATACTCGTTTATAAGCGGTTCCGCGTCGGCCGTTATTTTTACGATATTTATTTCACCTAACAATACCGTATCATCGTCGGTTAATCCGAGCGTGGCAAGAAAGTCCGACATATTGTTCCGATGGGCCGTTTTCGCCGCGCTTAAATTGTACCGGGCGTTTTCCATAAAAAGACGGCTCTGTATAAGGGAAAGCTCCCCCACAAGCCCGTTTCTGAATGAAACTTCGCTTCTTGTATATTGCCTTTGCGCGAGATTAAAAATTTCCTCAAGAAGAAGAAGGTTATTTTTTTCCGTCACAAGCGAATAAAATAATTTTGTAATCTGGATTGAAAGCTGGTTACGCGCGTCCTCGTATTTTAAAATATTCCCCTGATGGGCCAATTTAATACTTTTAAATATATAAGGAAGTCCGACATTAAGTCCGAGGCTGATGCCCAGACCTACGCTGTAATTTAAACCGGAATTGGAGGGAACAACTTCGCTAAAAAGATTGTTTCTGTACCCTACGCTCGCGTTGGCGCTAATCGACGGGAAAATCTCCATCCAAAGAAATTTTTCCGAATAACCGCTTGCCGCGAGATCAATCTCGCTTTTTTTTAATGAAAAATTGCTTTCCAACGCGAGATTAACCGCGTCCTCAAGCCCTAAATCGGCGGCATGGGCCGGCATATAAAGGAAAAAAATAATAAATAAAAAACTAATAATGGGCAGAACAGACGATTTCAGACAAAAACCCCCTCTTCACCGTGATAGTATCCGCTAGTCTGCCGCTTATAAGCGGTCAGACGGCGGATACTATTTAAGTATAGTATAAAAAGAAAAGGATAAAAAGGCGTTAGAAGTTACATTTCTGGCAGGTGTTTCCAGTAGCGTTTTGGCATTAATTGCCGCTGTAAATCGGGGTTTTTGCGGTCTTCATTGTTAATTGTCTTGTGATAGTGCTTCCAAAGCTCTTCCCACTCGTCGCCTTTTACTGCGGAAAAATCTTCTTCTGATATTTCCTCTAAAATATCGATTTTTGCCCGTTCTCCCGACTTGCGTCCCAGGCATAAACCTCTCTTTTCATCAATAATAGCCCAAGGCGTATCCCCAAAACGGGCGGTAAAAAATTCTCCAAGGCAGGGAAGAACAAAATGATCAGGTTCGCATCTCGCTATGTACTTACCGTCTTTATTCACGGAAAACCGTAAAAGACCCTGCATCCTGTGAATCTCAATCTGAACCTTACCCGCGGCGTTTAACACCTTTAACGCGTCACTGTCTGCTCTGTTATTCGCGGCTTTATCGGCGGCGCGGCGTTTGTCGTCCAAACCGTTAAAATTCCGCGCGGCGGATAAAATTCCCATGCCGAAGGAAATTATTTCTTTTTCTATAGACAATTCGCCGCACCACGCGAGAATAATGCTATAAAAAGCGTTAGCTGACAATTCAAAGAGACTTCGCGCCGTTCCTTCCAGCCTTGAAATATTAAAATCATCGGAAAAATAAGAAACGGCAAAATCAACGTCTTCTTTTTCAATTCGCTCCATTTGTTCATCAGGGGTAAGAACGAGTGGTTTTTCTTCGCCGATGACGCGGGATTCGCAGCCTATATTGGAAAATAATCGGGTAAGGCTCATTCCCATATTAAAACTCAAAAAGCGGCAGTTGAAGCCCCGCACCGTCCGCGTCGGAGAGCAGACGGCGGATACGGACCGGATCGTCGGGGCGTTCGATATACGCTCCGCCCGCGGATAAAAAATAACGGGCGCGTTTTAAGGTCGCTCCCATTCTGTGAAGGTTTTCTATTGTCAAAGCGCGCGACCGTCTGCTCTCTATTATCCGCCGCGCCGTTTTCGCCCCTATGCCGGGAATACGAAGCAAGGTTTCGTAATCGGCGCTGTTTATTTCTATCGGGAAAAAATCCAGATTTTTTAACGCCCACGCCGTTTTAGGGTCGATATGCGCGTCAAGGAACGGCTCGTTTTCAGTTAAAATTTCCCCCGCTTGAAAATGGTAGAACCGTAAAAGCCAGTCCGCTTGATACAAACGATGTTCCCTAACAAGCGGCGGACCAGAGGTTTCGGGCAGACGCGGGTCTAAAATATTCTCCTTATGCGCGTAACTTCCCGGATGAATAAACGCGGAGTAATATACCCTCTTTAATGAAAATTTATCGTAGAGAGAGCTTGTCAAATTGATGATCTGCCTGTCGTCCTCGTTTGTAGCCCCCACGATAAGCTGGGTGCTTTGGCCCGCGGGAGCGAATTGAACCTCCGCCGTTTTTCCCCGCGGAAGAAATTTGCTTTTGTTTTTTGTCTCTTCCATCTCGCGGCTTAAATGCGAAAAATCATTCATCGCGCCGATAATATCCTTTTTGGATTTTTCTGGCGCGAGACATTGAAGGCTTTTTTCGGTGGGAAGCTCGATATTGACGCTTAACCTGTCGGCCCATTTTCCCGCCTCGCGGATCATTTTATCGCCCGTGCCGGGAATTAATTTTAAGTGGATATAGCCGCCGAAGCCCATTTCCGTTCTGAGCGTTTTCGCCGTCTCGGTCAACTTTTCCATTACGATGTCGGGATCGGCGAAAATTCCCGACGACAGAAAAAGCCCTTCGATATAGTTTCGTTTATAAAATTCGCAGGTTAACTCGGCCAACTCCCTGACCGTAAAACTCGCCCTTTTAATATCGGCGGAAGCGCGGTTAACGCAGTAAGCGCAGTCGTATTTGCAAACATTTGAATACAAAACCTTTAACAGACTTACGCATCTTCCGTCCTGGGTCCAACTGTGGCATACGCCCATAGGCAGACTTGTACCGAACTTTTTCCCGCCCTTCCCTTTAAAACCGTCGCTTCCCGAAGTGGCGCAGGACGCGTCGTACTTTGCCGCGCCTGAGAGAACGGATATTTTTTCGCGCAGGTCCTGAGCCATACAAAGACTATACAGGTGTTTAGGATAACTGTCAAGTGGAAAACCAAAAAAAACAGGTGACAAATAAAAATAAAAGATATAATATATAAATATTAATTATAAGTGATCCTGATTTTAAGTATGGAGGTAAGAATCATGGAAAACAAAGTCGCGGTAATAGCGATAATTGTCGAAAACGCGGATAGCGTTGAAAGCCTTAACGGAATATTGCATGAATATTCAAAGTACCTAATAGGACGAATGGGCATTCCCTATCACAAAAAAAATATAAACATCATCAGTATCGCCGTGGACGCGCCGCAGGATACAATCAACGCGCTTTCCGGAAAAATCGACAAACTTGACGGAATAAGCGCGCAAGTGGCGTTTTCAAAGTGAAAGGGGTTGATTTATAAAATGGATAATTCTTTCATGTATAAATTATGCTATTCATGAATAATTATTCGGAACAAGCGGGAAAAGAAGGTCTGAAACTAATAGCCGCCTCTGAAAAAGGTGATATTGAGGCCGTAAAATCATTACTTAAGAAAGATATTTATATCCATGCGCAGGACAGGGAAGGCAGGTGCGCCCTTGTGGTCGCCGCATATAAGAACTATCTCGAAATTGTCGATTTATTGATTACCGCGGGCGCGGATGTCAATATGAAAGACAATACCCTGCAAAGCGCCTATTTAATTTCAACATCCGAAGGATATACGGAGTTGCTTAAGAAAACCCTCAAAGCCGGAGCGGATGTCCATTGTACGGACAGTTACAATGGAACAGGGTTAATCCGCGCGGCCGACCGCGGACATGTTGAAATAATTAGAGAACTTTTAAAGACAGATATCCGTGTCAATCATATTAACAAAATCGGGTGGACCGCGTTACTTGAGGCGATCATATTGGGCGACGGGGGAAGACGGCATACTGAGGTCGCGCGTCTTTTGGTTGATTCCGGCGCGGACGTTAATTTACCGGATAAAGACGGAGTCACTCCGTTGGCGCATGCTAAAAGTAAGGGCTATACGGGCATTATTAAAATATTGGAAGATTCAGGGGCAAAATCTTTACTCCCCATTTAAATCCGTTCCGAATATTTCCGTATATGTTAATTTTCCGCTAATACGTTCAGACCTCATTAAACTAATTCTGTTTACCGGAAATATAATTTCCTGTTTTGGAATAATAATTGGCGATTCATGCTTTATCTCCCTACCGAGGGTAATGTGCGGATTAAAAGGCCTGTTATCAAAACGAATGCCATTTGAAAGTAAATCGTCCGTAATCCGCCCCCTGATTGTTTTTAGGGTATCAAGATACGTATCATTGCGATCCGTCCCTATCCACCATAGTTCCTTATTACTATGTTTAAAACAACCTACCGTAGTGAAAGTAAGCGCAAAGGGGGCTGCGGGCGGTATAAGCGCTTTGTTAATTACGGAAACTATTCGCGGTATCGCGTCATCGGGAGTTTCGCCGATAAAAACAAGCGTTAGGTGAATATTTTCAGGCGATGAAAAATTCCCTTTTAATGACGACGATTTAATTTTTTCTTGAATGTTGAGAATCCGTTTTTTTACTTTTTCATTGCAGTTTACCGATATAAAAAGTCTCCGCATAACGATTTTCCTTAAGAACTTTTATTATCCCGCCGGGGCAGTATCGTTAAATATACGCCGGCAAGAACCAGAGCCGCTCCCGCGCCCTGTAGGGGGACAAGCCTTTCATTCAGGACGACGAATCCGGCAATCACGGTTACTACCGGAATCAAATTGATAAATACCGAGGTTGTGGATACCCCAAGAATTTCCATAGCGTGGGCGTAGAGCCAGTACCCGAGAGCGGAACAACCCAGCGCGAGAAAGACGACGTGAAGCATGACAGGCAACGTAGGATTGCCCCAATTTTTGTATTCAAGTAAAGTGAATGGAAGCAGACCTAAAAACCCGAAAAAATTTTGCCAAAACACGATATAGATCCGGGAGCGTTTTCTGTCGAAAAGAGGACGGGTAAGCAGGCTGTAGCTGACCCAGCACAACGCCGCCCCCCCCATGTAAATATAACCCGATATGCTCCCCGAAAGAGAAAAGGAAACTCCCGCGACCAACGCGACTCCGGCGATGGAAATAAACGCCCCCAGCCATGACTGCCAGCCAAGACGCGGGGCGTTGTCAACCGACGGTTTGTCACGCGCGTTACCGTTCGCTCGTTTTGTTTTAAATAATAATTTAGCCGCGAGCCAATCGGCGATCATTGTAAGTACGGGAATTGCCGCCGTAATGATGGAGGCTTCCGACGCGGTAACCCGAGCCACGCCGTTGTTTTCAAAGAAAAAGTAAAAAGTGACCCCCGAAAAGCCGGAACCTATCAACAGGGGCATATCCGATTTAAGCGTTTTGTTCGCTCCCTGCCACCGCGGGGAAAAGCGATACATTAAAAAAAGTACCGCGATGGCGATCGCGAAACGTACGGCTCCCAGCGTCATCGGCGGAAAAACCGGCAGAGATTCTTTAATGGAGATAAAAGAAAAACCCCATAATAATACGCAGGCTATTATGGAAAAAAGCGCATACTTCCCGGCCGCGCGCGAGGTAACTAATATTTTTTCGTGTAAATCATGATCCATAATAAAATTTTAAAATAAAATCTACACGTCCTTAGGCCTTGTATCCTTCACCCTTACTGCTTTTCCTTCGGAAATAGGCAGACTGCCGCTTTCGTGCAATTCCACCCTCGGGCTGATCGAAATTGACGCTTGAAGAGTATCCTTAATTTTATCCTTAAGCGCGTTTAAGGGACGGGTATCGTCCATGAAAGTGTCGGCGCTTACCTCTGTTTTTACCGTCAGTCTGTCCAAAGCGCCGTCTTTTTCCACGACGATAAGGTAGTTGTTGCCGACTTCCTTCATGCCCATGATTACTTCCTCTATCTGGCTGGGGAAGACGTTAACTCCGTTTATGATAAGCATGTCGTCACTGCGTCCCGTTATGCGATGGAGTCTGCGGTGGGTTCTTCCGCATTTGCACGGCTCCGTATAAAAAGAGGTAAGGTCTCTCGTGCGGTAACGCAAAATGGGCGTGGCCTCCCGGCAGAGTATTGTAAGGACAAGCTCTCCAAGTTCTCCCTCTTTGACCGGCTCAAGAGTATCGGGATTGACAATTTCCGCGATGTATCCGTCTTCCCAGATGTGAAGACCGTCCTTGCATTGGCATTCAAAGGCGACGCCCGGTCCGTTCATTTCAGAAAGTCCGTAGGAATTATAAACATCGATTTTTAATAACGCCTCGATGCGCCGCCTTGTGTCCTCGGAGTAAGGCTCGGCACCCGCGAACGCGCGCTTTAAAAAAAGGCTTTCTCTGGAAACTCCCGCTTCTTTCATCTTTGTTTCAAGGTGTAGAAGGAAACTTGGAGTCGCGTGTAACACTGTCGTCCCGTAATCCTGCATCATCCTGAACTGACGCGCGGTATTTCCCGCTCCGGCGGGTATTACAAGCATCCCTACTTCCTCACCGCCCTGGTGCAGACCGAGTCCCCCCGTAAAAAGACCGTATGTTATCATGTTCTGGAACACGTCGCTTTCGGTACAGCCCGTCCCGTAAATGCATCGGGCCATATAATTCGACCATTGTTTAATGTCATCGCGGTTGAAATAAATCGTCGTGGGGATGCCCGTAGTGCCGCTTGAGGCGTGAAGGCGTATAACTTCCTCTTTTGGAATAGATAAAAATCCGTATGGAAAACCGTCCCTTAAATCGTTTTTTGTGGTAAAAGGAATTTTGTTAAGGTCGCCGAGAGATTTAATGTCATCGGGACTTTTTATCCCGATTTTTGAAAAACGTTCTTTGTAAAAAGAAGTACGCAGAGCGTAACCAATCTCTATTTTTAATTTTGTTAATTGCAACTCCTCAAGCGAGGAGCGCGGCATTTTTTCTATATCCTTCCGCCAGTATTGAAAATCCATAAAACATTCCTTCCTTAAATTCTACCGCGAACCATACGAACTTTTAGTACGCGTCCTGTCGTTGTTAGTGTCGGTTCGTACGATTTGCGGTAAAAAAAATTCATTAAAGTTACTCATCTTCCCGACAGGCTGCCTGTCCGAGTTTAAAGGCTTTCGCGTTTGCCCGCGCTGTTTTCTCGTCCTTTTTTGAAAACACCTCGGTAATTGTTTTTTCAAGACTCGCGGCTTTTAACGGCAGAAAACACGAAGCCGCCCCAACCATGACCGTATTTACCGTTTTTGAAAGCCCCGCTTCTTTCGCGAGAGCCGCAGTCCGTATGATCCGCCATTTTGGCAATTTTTTTACCGTGGAATGAATCCCGTCGATATCGGGATAATTTGTAATGTTATTAAGCGGTTCCGCCGCGGTAATAAGAATGCCGTCCGGCTTGAGGTATGACAAATAACGCAGGCTTTCAAGCGGCTCCATGGAAATTATCAAATCCGCTCCGCCTTTCGGCACAAGATCGCCCGCTATTTTATTTTTTGCGATACGTAAGGAAGCGAGAACCGCCCCCCCTCTTTGCGCCATACCGTGTACCTCGCTCTGACGAACCTCCAAACCTTCGCTAACCGCCGCCCGCGCTATAATGGAGGCGACTGAAAGAACACCCTGTCCCCCGACCCCCGCTAAAATTACATCGTACTTCATAAAGTTATTATCGCGAGAATTTGAAAAAAATACTAGTATAAAATAAATAAATTAAAACGCCGGAGTGAAACTTAGGGAAGTTTTGAGTTTATTAATTTTTTTTATCGTTTTGATGATACACTTATTCAAATCCTTTTCGGTTTCGGAGGTCCAAAATCTTAAAACGGTCCAACCGATTTTTTTATAGTATTTATTTACCTCCATGTCTCTCGCGATATTACGTCTTATTTTCTTTTGCCAAAAATCCGAATATGACGATAAAAGCGCTTCTTGGGATGAAAAATGTCTCCGCTTCCAATCGTTCCCGTGCCAGAAATCCCCGTCAATGAAAATTACGATTTTATATTTCTTAATGGCGATATCGGGAGTGCCGAAAAGGCTCCTGACATTTTTCCGATATTTGATACCCCACTTCCATAAGGCCTTGCGAAAAAATATTTCCGGCTTTGTTTCGGTGGCGCGTATATGCGACATACATTTATGGCGCTGTTCCGGGGTTAATTTATCCATAATTAAATACTTATTTCCATTTCATCACCCGTAAAAGAGATGTTGAATAACTAATTTTAAAAATTGATTATTAAATGTTTTACAACATTCCCGAATTTGTCATGTTTGACGATTTCATTAATACCACAAATGAATTGTTGTGTCAATATACCGTTATTTCCTATTTTTTTAATGGAATTTCACATGGTTTTATTGGAAAAATTCAAATTCATGCTATATATTTATTTTATATAAGGAAAGTATCTTCCGTAAAAAGAACGGCGGGTTTCGTCTAAAAGAGGTAATATATGAATAACCAATTAATAATTAATAATGAACAATTAGCGATGGGCGATGTCAGCGAGCGTGACGGCTTACCTGAACGCAAAGCGGGCGAACGGCGACCTCGCTCATTTTTAACTTCCAATCCATTTTGTTCTCCGTTATTTATTATTTTTTTATTTATAATTTGCCTTTCCGGTTGCGAATTATTTACCGGGTCCCAAGTTGACCTGTTTCAGATAATCAGCGACGAGGTGGATTGGGCAAATGCGGAAAAATTGACGGTAAGAATTGATTATCCCGCGATATGGGGAACAAGCAACCCTTCGCAGGGAAGTATTACCCCGACAATGGACATACGCAAGGGCTACGAGTTCAGCGTTGAATTCACTCCGGAAATGGCGTATACCCTTAGGGCGTGGATGGTATTTAAAACGTCCGATCTGGACGACCTCACCGATGTCGGCAGTTGGACGGAAAACCCTATTCTTATTACCGATACGAGTAGAATTCAGTCGCTTGGTCCGGATGACGTGACCCTCCCCGCGGTCGTCGCGTCAGGCGGGACTTTTAATTTTACCATAAATACTACCGATCCCGTAACCCTTGTTCCCTGGTGCGATACGCAGCCCCGCATTACCAGAACCGAACCGCGTAACAATCCCGACGGCGCGCCTTATTCAAGGGCGACCGACATAGTGATTTATTTTAACGGCGCGTTGAACGACAAAACGGTCAAGTTCGCGGACGCGGAAGGCGAAGACGGCATTTGGATCACGTCGAGAACCGGCGAAACCGTTATTAGCAATAAAGATTACGGATGGTTTTTAAAACCTGAATATGCGGCTGTCGGCGGTTTTTTTACCGTTACCATGAATACCACGATACTAACGCCGGCGGACAGTATAATGACCGTAACGGTTAAAGGCATAAGGAACGCGGAAGGCGAGCCAATGGATGTCGCGGGATATACATTTTCATGGAAAACGTCGGCTGTCGCTAATGTCCATTTGACTTCATATACGGCCACATACGTCGATAACAGCGGCGGTATCGGCGTTTCATGGACGCAAACAGGCGCGGATACTATTGTAATGTACTACAGATTGAACAAAGGGGCGGACACTCACTTTTTAACGTCAACCATAACGGAAACCAATCCTGTTCTTGCCAGTAACGCCGTTATCCCCGGCGTCAGCGCCCTAAACGATTCCGGCACGCGTGAAGGCGGAAGTATCAGCGGCATAGGGGAATACACGGTTTTTATAGATCTTTACGCTCAGGGAATAATGGAGAGCAGGACTACCTTTAAGATATGGAATTTCCCCGGCATGAGCGTGAGCAATACGAGTTCGGCGATAGAGGTGGACGACATAACTAAACTTACACAACTTACCTTGAACGACGCTAGCAAGCAGTATGTGCTTGTCGCTGATATCGTTATTTCTAGCGCATGGACCCCGATTGGCAGTAATAGCAATCCATTCAAGGGCAAGTTCTACGGCAACGGGCGTACCATAACCTTAAACAGCGGTTTTAACGGCGATGGAGACTTGGGTCTTTTCGGTTATGCTGAGGATGCGACAATCCGCGATTTTACATTGGTGTACAACAATACGGGTGAAATTAACGTCGCACCCGGCATTGATACTTCATTTTATATGTATACGACTAATTATAGTAATGGAGTGCCGTCTCCGGCTACTCTTCAAATTGATTATAAATCTTTAAGGGTTGGAGGATTAGCGGGACACCTTAAAAATTCCGAAGTCTGCAATATAATCACTTCGGGCGGTACTATTAAAGTCAAAGCCAAATCCATTAGCGGTTCTGTCACTGTTCCGGGTATGCAACTTCCACCAGGTATAAGTAGCCTTCCCGACGGCGGTGTTTTACTTGGCGGCATCGCGGGCTATGTTGAAGGCGGCGCTATCAAAAACTGCCGCGCCGCGCTTTCGACTAAATATACTCCGGATAGCCAAGAAACATTATTTGGATTAATAAGCGCGGTAGCCGGAATGGCCGTCGGGGGCAGTATAGATAAAGTAACCATTACAGCGGATGTCGATGTCACTGTTACAAATAATATCTTTGGAGTAGCCGCCGGCGCTGTTGCTATAAGCCAAAATAACACCTTGACAGATATTACGTCTACTACAGGGAAAGTTTTATTTTCCGGAGGTTCCTTGATTAGCATTTGTGGAGGCATAGTAGGAAGATCCTCTATGGTAACCATAAATAGGTGTTCGTTTTTAGGTAATATAGAAGCAAACAGCAACGTCGAAGTAATAATTGGCGGGTTGGTAGGGCAAAATGAAACAGATTCAGGAGGAATCAGTAACTGCTGGGTACAAGGAAACATCAACTTAATTAGTAACGGCAGTCCAAATGTAGGTGGTTTTCTTGGAGAATCAAAAAATATTGGCACTTTTACGATGGAAAACTGCTTTTTTAATGGCGGGAACATAACAATAAATGGGACCGGCAATTATCGTCCCAGTATAGGCGGTTTTGCGGGAAATATGGGAGGCAACCCTACCTTAAACAACTGCGGCGCTCTTTCAGGAACCCTAACCGTTAAGGTTACCGGAATACTCAGAGTCGGAGGCTTTATCAGCTACGTAGACGGAAATGTTTCCAACAGTTTCAGCCGGATGGATATTTTTGTGGAAAGCACCGGTACATCAGCTTGTAGAATCGGCGGGTTTGCCGGTATGTTAAACCCCGGTTCTGCAATTACAAGATGTTTCGCGACAGGAACCGTAAGCGTAGTAACCGTAAGCACGAATACTCCAGCTGATGAAGGCAATCCAGGACGACCGGCTGTCGGCGGTCTTGTAGGCGGTTGTCAAGGGAATATATCGAACAGCTACGCCTTGGGCAATGTTGTGTTGTCTGATAGCGGAACCTATGGTCCTGCCGCTGCCGGTGGTCTTGTAGGCCGTGTTGATGGAGGCAGTATAAGAAACTGCTTCAGCGCGGGTCGGGTAAGCTCCCAGTACTCCCATGCGGATAGTAACGGCGCATACTCCGGCGGTATTGCCGGGTATAGCAATGGTAGCTATATTATTGAAAAAACAGCGGCTTTAGGCTTAAGTGTCACCGCCAGAGGCAGCACGAGGAAAGCTGGGCGCATTTTGGGTAATACGGCTACAGGTCTTAATTATAATTATGCGCTCAATACAATGTTTATTGGAGAAGGAGATGCTAATTCAACTGCTACGACACAGCAATCTGCCAGTCCCGGCTTGACCGGACGTGACGGTCAGAACGCGGATTCAAGCATATTCTATGATATAACTTTTTGGAAAAATACATTGGGTTTTTCTGAAACGATTAGTAGTGTTTCTACTTGGGATTTTAGCCGTGTCGCGAAAGACGGCTATCCTCGATTGGCGTGGGAAAAATAAGCGATTAGCAATCAAATTTTTCGCTTTTATCCTGAAATTTTAAAGAAAAAGAGATATAATAGTTAAATATAGTATGTATCTAGTTTTATTGCGATAAGGGTGGTTGTTATATGATACAAACGTACGGTCTTGACAATGCGACAGGAAAAAGTGATTGTTCATTTCTAGTTTTTTCCAGGTTATTTCTCATTCTTTTGCCGTTTATTATTAATTGCTCATTACTCTTTGGAGTGGATCTTAATATCCGCCCATGCGGTTTTGTATTTATTCCGGCTGAAGTCGAGTCCGCCGGGGGCAATGTGATGTACAACGTTGGCGGGGGGGGGGGGGTAACTTTGAAATTGATTTTTCAAGTATCTGGCCCAACTCGATAGGCTTAGGATACACATTCGGCGTCGAATTAGGATTGTCGTTAAATGGTATTAATGGCGAAGATGATAAAAGCGTTAATATTTATACGGCGGCCGGCGGCATAGGACTGTACTACTTCCCGTTATCGCGGCTTTTTACCAGAATAGACGCCTCAATCGGAACGTATGTTCCAAGTCTTGAAGAAAATACCGGTTATTTCGGTTTGTACTGGCGCGTCAGCGGCGAGATAGGCTTCCGTATTACGCCCGACTTTACCGTCGCCGCCAATATCGGATACCGGTCATATCATCTGTCGGAGGGCGAATTATTCATCTCCGGTTTATATACGGGATTAACGGCGCAGTTGAGCATTCATGCGGGCAAATCCACTAACCGTGAAACGGTCGGAGTCAGTCTTGAGCAATACGAGCCCGTGTATCCGGCTTTTATGCGGTTGTACCAAACCAACGCCATAGGCTCGCTTGTTATACGCAATAACGAAAACGCCGAAATCAGGGACGTGAGGGTAAGCTTCCGCGCCTCGCCGTATACCGCCTCGGAGTTCCCCTGCGGAACCGTTCCGTTTGTGGCGCGCGGCCGCGGTATCGTACTGCCCCTGTTAGCTGATTTTTCCGGTGATATTTTACGTTTTTCCGATAAAGGCCGTATTTTAGGCGAAGTCGTTATCCGCTATAAATTCCTGGGCAAGGAGATGGAGGCGGCGCGTTCCGTCATTTTGGCGACAAACAACCGCAATATGGTAACTGAGGGGGATGCGGCGGCTCTCGCGGTATTTATTTCACCCACGTCGCCCGAAACTGTTGATTACGCGAAATTTATCGCCGGTCTTGCGAGGAACGACCGCCGCCTGGGACACAACGCGAATTTTCAGTACGCGATATGGCTTTTGGAAGGATTAAGGGCCAGCGGCGTAATACTCGGCGGAACTTTCTCGGATAAAGCCGAGGCGCAGTTCCCTGCGGAAACATTGTCTTTCAGAAGCGGTTCAAGCCGCGACCTTGCCCTGCTAGTAGCGGGATGTCTTGAAAGCGTAGGAATTCCCGCCGCGTTTGTTCAAATGGAAAATGATTTTCTGGTAGCCGTTTCACTTAACATAAACTCGACCGCCGCAGAGACCCTGTTCAGCGGCGCGGGAACTAACGCCGGCGGAAAGATACTGATAATTGACGACAAAGTATGGCTGCCCCTGTCAATGGCGGCGTTTAACGAAGGCTTTACCGCCGCATGGATGCGGGCTGTCACCGTGTTAAACGACACTTTTAAGGCGGGGAAAACCGCCGATTTCGTCATAATAGAAGACGCATGGTCGGTTTACCCGCCCGCTCCGCTTCCCGAACAGGGGGGTCGTATCGTTCGCACGGACGCTAACGCGGCCGCTAGAGAAGTAAACCGCGCGATGTCGCTATACATTTCCCAGGATATACAACCTTTATTGAATCAGGTACTGACACGTGTAAGCGCCGCTCCTACGGCGGCATTGCATAACCGGCTGGGGATTTTACAAGTGCGCGCCGGACGAACGGCCGATGGAAAGGCGAGTTACGAACGAGCCGCCGGTATGGGTTCGGTCCCGGCGATGACCAACCGCGGCAACCTTGCCCTGAGCGAGAAGGATTACGCCGCGGCGGAACGCTGGTTCCGGCAGGCGTTATCAAGGGACGCTAAAAATAGTTCCGCCCTTCGCGGCTTGGAACAAATAGCGGAGAACAGATAATTAATTTTGGCTGTTAGCCAAAAATATAAATACTGAGGAGGATTTTATGAAGAGGATTTTTATTTTATTCGCTTTAATGTGCGTAATGGCGGTCTGCGTTTTCGCGCAAAGTTATACCGTACAGAGCGTTACGGGGCGTGTTCAACAGGAAAAAGGCGGCAGTCGGGTTGAGTTAAAAGTCGGGGATATTATTACAGCCGATACGGTTATCCATACCGGCGTAGGCGCGTCCGCGGTATTGAAAGACGGAGATAAAACATTGAATGTTTCCGCGGCCCGTAGCGGCAAGGTGTCGGAAGTGGCTTCCGCGTCTCCATCCGTGCGTATTACCGGAAATGTCGCGAAGACGGATACCGGCGCCGTCAACAGAACGACCGCTCAAGCGTCAACCGCTTCCGCCCGCGCCAGCGAAGCCGCCCAAGGCGACGACATCGCGGCGGAATAGCGATAACAATGTGAACAATGAATAATGAGCAATGAGCAATGAATAATGAGCAATGGGTAATGAGCAATGGGTAATGAGCAATGGGTAATTTCGTTGTTTGTACGTTGTTCGCGGTTGCGACACGCTATATTTTCGTACAACAACATTGCTAATTGTTCATTGCTAATTGCTAACTGATAATCGATTGCTAATTGAGATAATTATGGCAAAAACCAAACAAAACAAATCTTTTATTAGGGTAACCCTCGCCGCGTTCGCGGTGTCCTCCCTGTTATTTCTCACTTCGTTGGATAATAAATTTTTCGATCTCTTTCTTCGTTTTTTACCGTCGCTGACCGAGAACGAAAAAGTCTTCGTCCTTACGTTAGACGACGATTCAATCAGTTACGCGGGGGGCTTCCCCTTCAGGCGCGAGGTAATGGCCGACGTGGTGATACTGCTGAAGGAACTTGGAGTACGGACGATTATCTTCGACTTGAGTTATCTTGATGAAAGCCCCTACCGGCTTGATCCCGAGTATGCGGCGGAAGTGTTTGGTAATTATCTGGATAAAAACTTTACCCTGTTAGGCGAGGCTTCAACAGCGGTAATCGACGCGATCGGCCCTAGAACAAGCCGCGGCGAGCGCGAACTTTACAAAAAAGACATGGAAAGTCTTTACCGTAACGTAAGGGGCGATTTGGAAGCGTCCCTCTCCCTTCTAACCAGGGATGTTGACGAGTATTTTGCCCGGGCTTTGGCTTTTTCCGCCTGTTCGTGGCTTACGTTAACCATGCTCCGTCAGGAAGACATATTTGAAGGCGGCGAGATCGTCTCGGACGCGGAGATAGACAAATACCTTAACGAATATATCGCTTTGGAAGACGTGGTTAGTAACGGAGACCGTAAAACACCTGACATGGCGGGCGTAATGCCCGCCATACACAAACTTATGAGCAGGGCGAAAGGCGCGGGTTTTGTAAACGCTTCCCCGGACATTGACGGGTTTAGGCGGCGCATAAATCTTTTGGTAAAATACAAGGGCGCATATTACGGACATTTGGCGCTTATGGGTATGAGGGAAAAATTAGGCTGTACGTCGATAGAGGTTTCCAATAAAGCCGTTACCTTGGTTAAAAACAACGGAAAACTGCGTATCCCCCGCGCCAGGGACGGCACTATGCTCTTAAAGTGGCCAAAAAAATCTTTTTATGATTATAAACTTATGTCGCTTATACAGTTGATACAGCATACCGTAATCGAGCCCGTGTTCGCGCGTAACATTTCGCTGATGAGCGATTCGGGTTTTTTCTTTTATTGGGATAAAGGTTCTAATCCCTGGGAGTACTACCTTGAGTCGGAAAAAATTAAAAACGCCTCCTTTGCCGAGAATGGTGCCGCCGGTAGCGAATGGCTTGCGGCGCGGGAGAATTTTTTCAGTTCCTGCGCGGCTTTTCTTAACGGTAATTATGAAAAAGCCATACTCGCCGACGTAGGGGATGATATTAATACCGCCGATTTCGTGCGCGAATTATTCGACGTGTGCCGGGGACAGCTTAACCGCTTGGCGGAAATTAGAAAAGACGCAAACGTCCTTCGGGACGGTTTCTGCGTCATCGGCGCTGACGCTACCTCGATGACGGATAACGGTCTTATCACTTTTCAGGAAAATTATCCCAATGTGGGCACTTACGCCGTCGCGGCTAATATGATGCTTTCCGGCGAGTTTTTAAGCGATACGTCCAAATTAATACCGGCGGTTATAGCGCTTTTATATTCCCTGTTAATAGGTTTCCTTTTAAGCCGCTTTGACACACGTCTGTCAATAATAACCGGCGCGTCGGGCTTATTGTTATTATGCGGCGGTTTCGCGGCGTTCTTTATGATAAGCAAAATATACGTCGGTTTTGCCGTGCCGTTAACCGCGACTTCGCTCACATTTATCTCGATGATGGCGGTTAAATTCCTTACCGCAAGCCGCGAAAAGGCGTTTTTGCATAACGCGTTTTCACGCTACCTTGCCCCCGAAGTTATTACGGAACTTATCAACGATCCCGACAAACTCAACCTTGGCGGCGAAAAACGGGAAATGACCGCGATATTTACGGACATCCAGGGTTTCTCGACAATTTCCGAGAAACTTGATCCGGTCCGCCTCGTCCAACTGCTAAACCGCTACCTTACCGCTATGAGCAATATCATAATGGAAAATCTGGGAACGATTGATAAATACGAAGGGGACGCTATAATCGCGTTTTTCGGCGCTCCCGTATTCCGCGAGAACCATCCGGCCCTCGCCTGCCGTAGCGCCCTTGTGATGAAGTCGGCGGAGCGTGAATTGAACAAGACCGTAATGGAAGAAAAGTTAAGCCCCACTCCGCTATTTACCCGTATCGGCATCAATACCGGAGAAATGGTCGTTGGGAACATGGGCGCGGAAAATAAAATGGACTACACAATCATGGGCAACGCCGTAAACCTCGCCGCCCGCCTTGAGGGCGTGAACAAACAGTACCGCACGGGCGGCATCCTGATAAGCGAATACACAAGGGAAAAGTTAGGTGACGAATTCCTGATTCGCCGTCTTGACCGCGTGCGCGTGGTCGGGATCAACACGCCCCTGCGCCTGTATGAACTGCTTGCGATTAACAATGGGCAATTGGAAATGAGCGATGGAAAAGTGGGTAGGGAAGAAATAGCGAGGTGGGAGAAAGCGATTGATCTGTATGAAAAGCGTAATTTCAACGAGGCGATGGGACTGTTTAAATCCATCATGGAGAAAAACCCCGACGATAAGGTAGCGGAATTATACGCCGATCGTTGCGCGAAATACGAAACAAATCCGCCGCCCGACAGCTGGGACGCGGTAAATAACCTGACGGAGAAATGAGGAATGAGCAATGGGGAATTAGCAATGGGGAATTAGCAATGAACAATGAGCAATGAGTAATTTTGTTGTTTGTATGCTTTGCGTGGGTTTTTACGATATGATTACGGACAATAACATTGCTAATTGCTAATTGTTCATTGATAATTAGTTTTGTTGTTTTTGTAATGGAAATAAGAAGGCGTAGATGTTCTTTACGGTCTTCTAATATATTGTCGTATTCGGTTTGAGAAAGGAGGTTGGTTTCTTTGAGCGGGTCAAGCCAGTATTCGGTTTTAGCGCATTCCTTTAGTGAAATTGACGCTTTAAATAAAAATTCTTTTCGACTTACGGAATATCGGGCTTCAGTTAAATTTGCGCCGATTGAAGTTCCTGACTTCAATAACCGTTCGGCAAATACATATTCATGTTTTTCTTCACGGGGATACTTATATAGGTTATATATTTTTATTGCAAATTTTTTGCTTTTATCAAGAACGATATTCATTATATTTATAAATTACAAAACAAATAGAAAAATACAAACATATATAGGGGTTGTTTTATGAAAAAGCGGTTTCTTTTATTCATTGTTAATTGCTTATTGCTAATTGCTCATTCTCTTTTCGCGGAAGATGAGTTTACGTTTTCTCTTGCTCCGATTTGTGAAATACCCGTTGGCGCCGATAATTTAACCGCCGGAATGGGCATGGCGGCTTCCCTTGATTGGGCGTTTCTGCCTTTTGCAAAAAATTTTGATTTTGGAGTTAGCCTCGGAGGCGGCTTTTCAAGTATTACTGTGGAGGTAGGCGATCCGCTTACGATATTTGAAGGGAAAATGGGTCCGTTTGTGCGTTGGCGGCCTTTTGAACGTTGGGCTTTCCGCGCCGGAATAAGCACCGGAATTTACCGGTATTCAAGAGACGATTTAAGCGAGACAAAATTCATGGCGTCTATCGGACTCGGCGCTGAATTTCATGTCTTGCCTTATCTTTCCATATTTACCGAAGCCGGTTACGATTACCGCCTTTATGACCCGCCTTTGCCGATTTCTACCATAAACGTCGTATTGGGCTTGAGATTTAACCTTTCTGAAATAATGAGCGGAAGGACGCGGGTAAGAATAGAAAAAACAGAGCAGTACAGGGTGTTTCCCGTTTCCTGGGCGTGGTATGAGAATAACCCTATCGCGAAAGTGAAAATCTCAAACGATGAGCCTAACGCCATTACCGACGTAAACCTTTCTTTTTTCATGGACAGTTATATGAGCCAGCCCTGGACGTTTGCGAATCTGCCCCGCGTCGCGAGCGGGGATAGCGTGGAGGTTCCCGTAACCGCCCTTTTCAATGAGGTTTTAATTAACTTGATAGAAAATGCAAACGCCGCCGGCGTTATTCAAATTCAATACCGCAGTCTGGGGGCGAAAAAAGAAAGCGTATCCGCGGTACAAATGCCTCTTTTTCACCGTAACGCCTTCAGTTGGGAAGACGACCGCCGCGCCGCGGCGTTTGTATCCCCCCGCGACGGCGCCGTCCGCGTGTTTTCCCGTTATGTGGCAAGCGCGATTCAGGCGCAGGATTTATCGGGGGGTAATTCCTCCGCCGCCGCCCCGAAGAACGTCCGTTACGCAGCCGCGATGTTTGAAGCTTTGCGCCTGTACGGTATAAGCTATGTGGTTGTTCCGGCGACATCCTACAAAAACCTTTCAGCTAATGAGGCGGCCCTTGATAATGTCAGCTATCCCTATCAGGCGTTGTACTATCGAGGCGGCGACTGCACCTACCTTTCAATTCTTTATTGTTCGTTACTCGAAGCGGTAGAAATAGAAACCGCGTTCATCACTATTCCCGGACACCTCTACCTCGCCTTTGAAGTCGGCGACAATGACTGGCGCAAGGGTAGCGCCGATATAATCGAAATTAACGGAAAACGTTGGATGCCCGTGGAAATAACCGTCCCCGGCGAAGGATTTACCCGCGCGTGTAGAATCGGAGCCGGAGAATGGAGACGCTACGGGTCGCAAGCCGCCCTGTACCCAATCCGCGAAGCGTGGAAATATTACCCGCCCGTTACCGTCCCCGTTTCAGGAGACCATCCGCCCGATATGCCGCCTGCCGCTGACATAGTAAAAGCCATGGAAGCGGAATTGCGTAAATAGAATTTTATCGATAAGATTTCTCACAAAGATCACAAAGGAAGAGAAGATCACAAAGAAGAAAGAGGGGGTTCTTGTCCGAAAGTTATACGCGAATTTTACGATAAGATAACGGACAAAAACCCCTAATCCCCTTTGTGATCTTTGTACCTTTGTGTCCTTTGTGTGAAGTCTTCTTAATTATTTTTTTTAAGTATTCTTCCGTCAAAGAGCAGACTGAATACGTCGGCGGCTGTTTCGGCGAATTCAATAACCAATGAAGAGCGTATATCCTTGTCCAATTCGTTCCAGTCCTCTTCGTTATCCTTCGGGAGTATCACTTTTTCCATGCCGTTTCTGATGGCGGCGAGCAGTTTTTCCTTTAAACCGCCTATGGGAAGAACCCGTCCTGTGAGGGTAAGCTCTCCCGTCATGGCGATACATGCGCGAGGCGGAACCTTGCAGAGGGTAGAGAGCAGAGAAGAGGCGAGAGTGATACCCGCGGAAGGTCCGTCTTTGGGAATCGCGCCTTCGGGAACGTGGATGTGGAAGTCGGATTTTAACAGGTCTTTCGCCAGAAAATTGTATTTGTTTCCGGTACTGCGTAAATAGGAAAGGGCGATACGGGCGCTTTCTTTCATCACGTCGCCAAGATTTCCCGTTATAACAAGTTCCCCGGTTCCCGAGTAGCGGATTGTCTCGACAGGCAAAATAGTTCCGCCTGTTTCAGTCCACGCCAGTCCGTAGGTTACGCCTACGCGCGCTTCCCTGTATACGACATCCCTTTTATATTTTTTCTTGCCAAGTAATTTTTCAAGATTAGCCGGCGTTATAATTTTATTAAATTCCTTTACGGGCTTATCTTTGCCGTAACCTTTATTCACGGCGTCCCTCGCTATGCGCCTTATGCACCGCGCCGTCTCGCGTTCCAGGTTGCGTACTCCCGATTCCATTGTCCAGTAACGTATAATATTTCTTATCGTATCGTCCCTGAACGTGATTTTCGCGGAGGAAAGTCCGTTTTCGCGTAATTCCTTGGGGACTAAAAATTGTTTGGCGATACTCAGCTTTTCATTCTCGCCGTAACCGGGAACTTCGATTATTTCCATGCGGTCAAGCAGGGGATACGGAATGGAGTGAAGCGAGTTTGCTGTAGTTAAAAACATTACTTTTGAAAGATCGTATTGAACCTCTAGATAGTGGTCTACGAAGGTAGAATTCTGTTCGGGGTCAAGCACCTCAAGAAGGGCGGATGCGGGGTCTCCTCTAAAATCGCTTGAAAGTTTGTCAATTTCGTCTAACAAAAACACGGGGTTGGTAGTTCCCGCCTTGCACATGGACTGAATAATTTTACCGGGAAGGGCTCCCACGTAAGTTTTTCGGTGTCCCCTGATTTCCGCCTCGTCGCGTACGCCTCCCAATGAAATACGCACGAAATTCCTTCCCAGCGCGCGCGCGACGGATTTGCCGAGACTTGTTTTACCCGTTCCCGGCGGTCCTACAAAGCAAAGAATCGGCCCCTTTACCGAATGGGGAACGTATGTTTTCGCGTCTTTAATATCTTCTTTTTTTAACGTTTCGTCTTTAACGGTATCATCTTTAATAACGTCATCTTTTAACGTTTCGTTTTTAAGCGCTTCATCGGCCTGTAATTGCCGCACCGCTATAAATTCAATTATACGGTCTTTTGCCTTCTTCATGCCGAAATGATCTTCATCAAGGATTTTCTCGGCTTCCGCGAGGTTAACGGAATCCGTCGTGAAATTACTCCAGGGAAGATCCGCTATCCACTCAAGATAACCTCTTAAAACCGCGGCCTCAGGGGAAAGGGGCTGGAGTTTTCTAAGCCTTTTTATCTCTTTCTCCGCCTTTTCCTTAACTTCAAGCGGGGGATTTTTCTCCGTGATTTTTTTTTCAAGAATGGCGAACTCATCCTCTATTTTATCCTTGCCGAGCTCCTTGTTAATTTCGCGTAACTGTTCGTTAAGGATATATTCGCGGTGGCGTTTGTCCATCCGTTTTCTTACTTTGCCTGAAATATTTTTTTGAATGCCGTATATTTCGTTTTCTTTTTCAAGCATTTCAAGGATCGCGAGAAATCTTTCCCTTGTATCGGTATATCCCAAAAGCTCTATTTTTTTTTCGGATTTTATATTTACCGCGTTAGACACAAGATTCGCCAGGCGTTCGGGGTCTTCCGATTTTTCCACGGCGGTAAGGGTATCGGGATTTATTCTTCCCGAATATTCGGCGTATTGGGAGAACGATTTTTGAACGCTCCGCATCAAACCTAAATCTTCGGAACTTAACGGTTCGCTTAAACCGATTGTTTTAAGCGGTTCCACCCTTACCATCGAAAAACTTTGATTATTATTGATAGAAATAATTGTTCCGCGGTACTCGCATTGAAACACCACGCGGAAAGTATTATCGGGAAGTTTTAAATGCGAAATTATTCTTACTACGGTACCGAGAGCGTAAGGCTCGTCGGATGAAAGACGCATATCGTTCTTTTTTAAACACGCCGCGAAAAGACGGTTATCCCTTTTAAGCGCTTCGTCCAAAGCCGCGATTCCGGGCTTGAATGTGATAAAAATAGGAATAACGGTCTGCGGGAAAAGGACCAGGTCTCTTAAAGGCAGTAATGGAAGGTCTTCCGCCGATAATTCTTCCGTTCCCGAATAGTCGTAAAATAAGGAGCTTTTATCCTTCAGACGGGAAAAAAATCCCAGCGCGGAAGCCCCCCTTTTTTTTTCTTCGACTCTTTTTCCCACAGCGTTATGCGCTCTTTTGCTTTTGCTCCAGATATATTATCTGCGGCGGTTCCGATTTTTCCACTGTATCATGGGAAATTACTATTTTTTTATCGCCCGGTATCGAAGGAATGTCAAACATTATATCCGTCATCAGTTTCTCGACAATCGCCCTTAAACCGCGCGCGCCCGTTTTTTGCTTAATCGCCTTGTCCGCTATCGCGTCAATCGCTTTTTCCGTAAATTCAAGTTTTACTTTGTCATAAGCCAATGACGCCTGGTACTGGCGCACGATAGCGTTGCGCGGTTCAGTGATGATGCGTTTTAAATCTTCGAGTTTTAATTCCTCAAGACCGACGATAATGGGAAGTCTTCCTATAAATTCGGGAATCATTCCGAAACGGATTAGATCGTCCGGATGCATCGCGTCGTAAAGCTCCTTTAAGGATTTTTCTCCGCCGCCTCCCTCTGATCCGAAGCCCAACGGATGATTCACCACGCGGCGCGCGATTAATTTGTCGAGTCCCACAAAAGCTCCGCCGCAGATGAAAAGGATATTCGTGGTGTCAATGCGGATCATTTCCTGATTGGGATGTTTTCTGCCGCCCTGAGGCGGAACAGAGGCGATAGTCCCCTCGATTATTTTCAAAAGCGCCTGCTGAACGCCCTCGCCTGAAACGTCGCGCGTAATCGAAACATTCTCGCCCTTACGGGCGATTTTGTCGATTTCATCGATATAGACGATTCCCCTTTCCGCGGCGGAAATATTCCCGCCCGCGCTCTGTATCAATTTAAGAAGGATATTTTCGACGTCTTCGCCTACATAACCGGCTTCCGTAAGGGTTGTCGCGTCCACTATGGCGAACGGAACTTTTAGTTTTTTCGCCAAAATTTTCGCAAGTAACGTTTTGCCGGTTCCCGTAGGACCGATTAAAAGAACGTTTGATTTTTCAATTTCAACCTCATCGCTTTCTTTGGACGGAGGATTCGCGATTCTTTTATAGTGGTTGTAAACGGCGACGGAAAGCGCTTTTTTAGCGTTATCCTGCCCGATGATAAACAGGTCAAGATATTTTTTTATTTCCTGCGGGGTCGGAATATCTCCCGTAAAATGCGAGGTAAGCTCATGCTCTTCTTCGCTTAAAATTTTGCGGCAAACTTCTATACATTCATCGCATATAAAAACGTCGTTGGGGCCCGCGATTAAGCGGCGCGCCATGTCGGCGCTCTTGCCGCAAAAAGAGCAGACTCTTTCAAATACTTCAGGGCCGTTACGAAGTTTTGCCATTTTTCTCCCTCGTTAATATAGAGTCGGCTATGCCGTACTCAACCGCATCCTGCGCGGACATAAAAAAGTCTCTTTCCAAATCTGTCGCTATTTGTTCAATCGTTTTACCGGTATGTTTCGCGAAATATTCGATTATCAGTTTTTTAAGACGGACTATTTCTTTTGACTGTATGCCGATGTCCCGCGCCTGTCCCTGCGCGCCGCCCCACGGCTGGTGGATAAGCACCCTTGAAGACGGAAGAACTTTTCGCTTACCTACGGATCCGGCGGTTAAAACAAGCGCGGCCATACTGGCGGCCTGTCCAAGACAAATTGTTTGAACTTCCGATTTTAAAAGCTGGATAGTGTCGTAAATCGCAAGGGCCGCGGTAACGGAACCGCCTGGGGAATTTATATAGAGGTTGATGTCCTTATCGGTATCCTGACCGTCAAGAAACAAAAGTTGGGCGACGATAAGATCGGCGGATATATCGTTTATCTCCCCGTCCATAAACACGATGCGATCTTTTAACAATCGGGAAAAAATATCGTAGGAACGTTCCCCCATTCCGGTTTGTTCTACTACGATAGGGACCAGACTGCTCATTTTTGTACTCATATTATAAATTTAACCATTATCTGTCATAAAATCCAGATAATTCTCCTTTTTTCCTTGTTTTAAATCGTTTTCCGCAAACATTAAATCGGTAACTTTTTTCTCCCTGATGTCCTCTTTTAAATAAAAAATCGCCTCTTCGTTATAATGCTTCTTTATCTCGTCAATTTCCACGCCGTTTACCGCCGCGATTGATTCAAATTCTTTTTCCACGTCTTCATCGGAAACCTCGATCTTCTGTTCTTCCATTAAAGTTTCGATTATCAATCTGGAATGAAGCGCTTTTTCCGCCATTTCGCGCCATTCCTTGTCTTTTTCGGTCCCGCTCATCATTTTCGCGATTGTTTGGGGGTCTGTGTTGTAATACCGGGCAAGCCGCCTCCAGCGGCCCTCAATTTCCGCCTTAATCATGGATTCGGGCAGGGTAATAGGCGTATTTTCCATTATTTTCATTAAAAGCGCGTTTAGTTTCTTTTCCCGCAAGCGGACTTCCAGATTTTTATTCAATTTCTCTTTAATACTGTTTTTAAGATCATCCAATGTCTTGAATTTTTCATCGACATCCTGCGCCAAGTCATCGTCCAAATCGGGGAGTTTTTTCTCTTTGAGCGCCGTGAGCGTTATTTGCATTTTTCTTGAAGTGCCGGCAAGCGTGGTTTCAACATTGTCTTTGTCAAAATTTTTGATAAATTCCTTTGTTTCGCCTTTTTTCATCCCTATGACATCATCTTCTAATTTGTAAACAGTAGTTCCTGAACCGACGGTAAAAACAAAATCCTTGCGTCGCATATCGGACTTTGCTTCGCCGTTTTCCTCATAAATCTGGTAGTCGATGGTTACGACATCGCCTTTTCTCGCGGAAGCGTTATCGTCCCGATCCATGACAATCGCGTTTCGCTCGCGGATTTCCTCAAGTTCTTTATCAATGTCATTTTTCTCGACTTCCGCGTAAGGATACTCAATCTTTAACCCCTTCCACTGTCCGATTTTCACATCCGGCAAAACATCGTAAATTACGGAAAACTGAAGGTCATTATCAAAATCAAAAACCGGCTTACCTTGAAGCTCAGGGGTAGAATAGGGAAGGGGTCTATCGCCTCGCGGCAGATTTTCATCTTTAAAAACCTCCTGTAACGATGATTCCATTATCCGCCCCAAAGCGTCGTCCTTAAGCGCGTCGCCGAATTTCCGTTCCAGCACTTCCCGCGGGACTTTCCCTTTGCGGAATCCGGGCAACTGCATATTTTTAGTATATTCCCCTATCATCTGATTATATTGGGAGCGCACATCCTCTTTAGGGACAATGATATTTAAAGATACATTTGATTTTTCAAGCCTTTTAATTTCTTTTGTAATAGCCACTATTTTCCTCTATATTTTAATAATTCTAAATACCGCAAGAAATGCGAGAGAAAGGACTTGCCCTCCAGCCTTCAGCATCTTGCTGTTTTTTCACTGCGAGAGAAGGGACTTGAACCCTTATGCCTGCGGCACCAGATCCTAAGTCTGGCGTGTCTGCCAATTCCACCACTCTCGCTTAATTATGCTATTTTATTACATAAATCAAGAATGGTACATACCTCGCTATGACCGCGGCGCGAACGGCGAGATAAATCCCGCCTCATTTTTTTCGTCATGCAAAAGCCGTACGGCGCCGGAACGATTGGGGGTTGTTCATCCACACCCCTTAACGGGGCGCATTTAATTATTCCCACTCTCGCTTAATTATGCTATTTTATTACATAAATCAAGAATGGTATATACCTCGAGCGACGGGCGAGCCTCTATAGACAGTTTATCAATTTTTGTGTATTTGTGTCAATATTTATTACTAATGTATCATTCAATTGACCATTTTTAGATATTTTGATAGTATATTCGTGTGTTTGGGCCGCTAGCTCAGCTGGTAGAGCAGCAGACTCTTAATCTGCGGGTCGGAAGTTCGATCCTTCCGCGGCTCAAAAAGCCAATTACTAATGTTGATGAACTTTTTGAGTATGATTATTTTGATTTCTTTCTCAATCTCCAAAAAATGGAAAGCTAATTAAATATCCTCAAAACGTATCCCTTCGCCCGCGGGAATAAAATTCCTTGCGGTTCGCCCCTCAATAAATTTTTCCCAGCATGGTTCAAGTCCGGGACGCAGAAGTTTTTCCGTCCTTAAACAAGCGTAATCGCCCGTTTTTAATATTTCTCCTTCAGCGATATCCCTAAGCGCGTGAATGGAACGGTTGGTAAGGCGGTAATTGGCTTTTTCCGAAGGAGCCAGTTCTTTAACGCCGTTTCCTAAAATTTGATTTACAAAGTCTTCGCCGCGTTCACGACTGTAGTATGCGATTGTCTCTCGCGTTCCGGCTTCGGCGGCGCGGCGGATAGCGTGCGCCATTCGGGAAAATTCCTCCGGCGGTTGCGCGATTGGATCGTCAAGACCGCCGTCGGTTTTTGAAAGGCAGAAGTGCTTTTCTATCACAGCCGCGCCCATTGCCGTCGCCAAGGCGGGAACAAGTTCCGGATCCGAACTGTGGTCGCTCACCCCGACAGAAACGCCAAAAATAGCCGCAAGTGAAGGCAAAACCCGCAAGTTATAATCGGTTTCCGGCGCGGGGTAGGAAGTTACGCAATGCAACAGGCAAATTGAAGCCCTCTCGCGCGAGTGCCTAAACTCTTGTTCACCGGTTGTTGATGACATTTCATTTCTTTGTTTCTCCGTGTCACGTACCGAAAGTAGGGTGCGCCTCCGCGAGATGTCGTTTTGAAAAATTTCCACGGCATTTTCAATGTCGGACAATCGCGAAACCCCCGATGAAAGTAAAACCGGCAATCCCCAACCTGCGATTTCCTCCAGTAAACCGGTAAAATTCAATTCAGGAGAGGCAATTTTTACGATTTTAGGTTGAATTTCCTTTAAAATTCTTGCGCTTTTCAAGCCAAATGGGGTACAAAGGAACAAAAGCCCCTTTGATTCCGCATATTCCTTGATTTCCGCATAGAATTCTACAGGCGTTTCAAGGGCCTTAAACTGGTCGTAAAGCCTGATTTTTCCTCCCGGAAGCGGTACTTCCCCGGTATTTGGGTGCAGAATTTCATCGGCATAAACCATCTGGACTTTTACGCATCCGGCTCCCGATGCGAAAGCGGCGTTAATCAATTTCCTTGCTTTTTTAATATCACCGTTGTGTGAGGTACCCAATTCGGCGATAATAAGGGGATTTTTAGAGCAATATGCAAATTCCCCCACGGTTAATAATTTTTTTTCATTTTCATTCATATAAGTACTCGACATATTTTAAAATTTTTCGTATACTATAACAAGATAACTATTAGGAGGCTTTATGATTAGCGTTTATTGCGATGTATGCAGAAAAAAAGTAGATGATCCGATGACGGGCAGAACATTTTTCTATTATGCGAGCCATAGCGTCTGCGAAACATGCAAGGATACTCTGGAACTTCAAATTAAAAACCAGGTAAGGGTAAAAGAACCCTATGCGACGGACTGGTATGAGAAATATGTAGATGATCTTATTTCCAAAGCAGTTCAAAAAGGAAAAGCCTGATAAAAAGGCCGCATTTTATTCTACTAAATTAAGGAGTTACCATGTCGGGCCACAGCAAATGGGCGACGATTAAGCACGCAAAAGGAGCCGCTGACGCGAAACGCGGTCAGATGTTCACTAAATTAATAAAGGAAATTTCTATCGCCGCCAGAATGGGCGGCGGCAGTTTGGACGGCAATCCGCGTTTGAGGACCGCCGTTTTAAAAGCAAGAGCCGCAAATATGCCCAAGGATAATATCGACAGGGCCGTAAAAAAAGGCACGGGAGAGCTTGAGGGCGTAAACTATGAGGAACTTGTTTACGAAGCCTATGCTCCGGGCGGAGTCGCTATTTTTATCGAGGTTCTTACGGACAATAAAAATCGAGCCGCCGCCGATATCCGTAATATTTTAACGCGGGCGGGTGGCCAGCTTGCCACTTCCGGTTCTGTTTCCAGACTTTTTAAACGTATGGGCGTTATTACCATGGACGGGGAAAAGTATACTGAAGACCAGGTAATGGAAGTGGCGATTGAAGGCGGAGCCGAAGATGTTTCATCGCAGGAAGGAATTATCGAAGTAACTACCGCTCCGGAAGATTTTGAAAACGTGTTAAACGCGCTTCAAGCTAAGGAGTTTGAAACGATGAGCGCGCAAATAAGCATGGTCGCCGAGGTTGAAAAATCCTTGGACAATGACGGGACGGCTAAAGCGCTTAAGTTAATTGACAAGCTTGAAGAAAACGAGGATGTGCAGAATGTTTATTCAAATGTAACCATCCCCGAAGGGTTTGACGCTGGCTAAAACAAAACCTTTAAAAAGCGAAATTCGCAGAATTATCGGAATAGACCCCGGTCTTGCGAATACGGGTTGGGGCGTTATTGATGAGATTGACAGAACGATAAAATATATAGATCATGGCATTATTGTAACAAAGGCGGACACTCCGAGAGCGGATCGCCTTTTTTTTATTTTACAATGTATACGCGCTCTTTTAGCGAAATATAAACCGCGGGAAGCGGCGATAGAAACCCTTTATTTCGGCAAAAATGTCTCCAGCGCCATTCCGGTAGCCGAAGCGAGGGGGGTAATATCCGCGGCGATAGCGGAAAAAGGCATTTTCCTACATGAGTTTACACCTAACGCGATCAAACAGGGGGTGGTTGGCAGCGGCGCGGCCGATAAAAAGCAGATTCAGCAGATGGTTTGCTTTATATTGGGATTGGATAAAATCCCCTCTCCCGACCACGCCGCGGACGCTCTGGGAGCCGCTATTTGCGCGGTAAATAATAAAATCCCCTAAGATTTCACGCAAAGAACGCAAAGGTACAAAGATCAAGAGGGGAACCTTCAACCTTCGGTTGAGGTTCACAAAGGGGATGAAAGGGTTTTTGTCCGAAGGCTAAGCTTGAACATCACTCTAAGATTACGTACAAGAACCCCTGATCGCTTCTTTTTGTTCTTCTTTTCCTTTGCGCTCTGCGCACTGTCGGCAGCCTAAAGGCCGCCTTGCTTTTATTGTAAATAGCGGCGTTTATTGGTGCTACGTTGTGCGGCATTATTGATCTACACGGCTTGACGCTGTGCGTTTATTTAACGTGTGTGAAAATTTTACGTTAAAACTCCCACGGGTTAAGTAAATTGATCCCTTCGATGTCTTCAAAGTCTTTTGTGTTTCTTGTAACAAGAAACATGTGGTGAACAATGGCGGCCGCCGCGATTAATGAATCGACGACCGGTAGCGTCCTTTTTGTTGCGGCTCTTATTTTTCCCCATTCCATCATTACTTCGGTATCAAAGGTAACAATACGCTCGTCAAACCACCGCGGTAATTCTATATACAGCCAAATGGAAAGTTCGTGCTTCTTTTTACCGTAGGGGAGTTTTTCTATACCGTAGCATAATTCCCCTAAAGTAACGGCCGGTATGTACAAATCATCCCAGGGAATAGTATCCATAAATGATTTGACATTTTCACTGCAATTTGATTTTTGCATTTCGGATATTACATTGGTATCCAGAAGGTATTTCACAGAAACACCTCTCTTGTTTTTTCCGTCTGGCGCGGCGGTAATTCCAGTCCTATGTCCCGCAGAGGAGAATTCTGGATAAATTCAAAGAGCGTCTGTCTTGGGCTAGATAATTTTTTGTATTCTTCATAGGAAAGAATAACAGCGGTTTCCTTGCCCCGAACCGTAATAATTTGAGGTATAAATTCGGCCTCTTTAACAACTTCACTAAACATGGCTTTTGCCTCCTGTAATTGCCATTTGTTTTTTCCTTTTGTCTTTACATTCATTTTTATCCCCCTTTTATAGTATAGTCTGTCTAGTCAGACTATACTATATTTTCCCGCCTCTGTCAAGTGAATTCTTTTTTTTTCCCAAAAAAATGATATACTCATCCTATGTTTAACAGTATCCGCGGTATTGTCAGCGAGAAGGGCACAGAGGCTGTTTTTATACTTTCAGGCGATATTGAGTGGGAAATCGCCATGCCCGTAAATGATATACAAACCCTGTCCCTGAACGATGAATGCAGGGTATTTACATGGCTGTACCATAGGGAAGATCAAATGAAGCTTTTCGGTTTTTGTAATGAAAGCCGACGGAATACGTTTTTGGAACTTATAAAAGTTGACGGCATAGGTCCCAAGGTCGCGGTAAAAATAATGGGCGGCATAAGCCAGGACGACTTTGAACACGCGCTTGAAAACGGGGATCTCGCGCGGCTTGAAGCCGTCCCCGGACTTGGCAAGAAAACGGCGCAAAAAATGCTGCTTTCGTTAAAGGGTAAACTTATTCAAATACAGTCGATTGATTCCGTTTCTCCCTACAATGAACTTGTTGAAGCGCTTGTCGGCATGGGGTATGACAGAAGATTGGCGGCGCAAGCCCTTGCTAAGGCTGAGAAATCCGTTGCTTCCGATTTGCCCGCAAATGAAAAAGAAAAAATAATATTTAAAGAGGCGGTTTTAAGCTTAAGCGGCGCATAAAATGAAAGAAAAAAGCCCGGTAAGATCTGAATCGATTATTGAAGACGCGCAGGACATGGCTCTTCGTCCCCGCAATCTGAAAGAATTTTTAGGGCAAAAGGGAATGAAGGAAAACCTATCGGTTTTTATTTCCGCGGCGAAAGAACGCGGGGACAGCCTTGATCATCTTTTTTTAATAGGGCCCGCGGGGCTTGGCAAGACCACGATGGCGCAGGTTGTGGCGAATGAAATGGAAACTAGTTTTGTTCAAACTACGGCTCCCGCTCTTGAAAAACCGAAAGACCTTGTCGGCTTCTTAACCAATTTAAAAAAAGGTGACGTGTTTTTTATTGACGAAATACACAGCCTTAAACCGGCTATTGAAGAGCTTCTTTATATCGCGATGGAAGATTATGGAATTGACTGGGTTATAGGGCAGGGACCGAGCGCGAGAACAATGCGAATAGCGATTAAACCGTTTACTCTTGTCGGCGCTACGACAAAGGCGGGCGTTGTTTCAAGTCCCCTTATAAGCAGGTTCGGCATTACCTGCCGTTTTTCGTTTTATGAACAGCGGGATTTGGAAGCCATTGTCCGCCGTTCTGCGGGGCTTTTAAAAGTAAAAATCGATAATGACGCGGCGTCCCTTCTTGCGAAATCTTCAAGGGGCACTCCGAGGGTGGTGAATCAACTGTTAAAGCGCATGAGGGATTTCGCCCAGTATGCGGGAGAACCTTCCATTACTTCGGCTGTTGTTCATAACGGCTTATCGCGTCTTGAAATAGACGAACTCGGACTTGAAAAACAGGACAGGGAAATTTTAAAAATAATTATTGAACGTTATAATGGCGGCCCGGTAGGGGCTGACACTCTGGCTATTTCAATAGGGGAATCCGTTGAAACTCTGGAAGACTACTATGAGCCGTTTTTAATACAAGCCGGTCTTATACAGCGCACCCCAAGGGGAAGGGTAGTTACAAATTTCGCCTACGGTCATCTTGGATTAGCGCCTAACAATTCCGCAAACGTTGAAGGTTCCCTTTTTTAATGAAGAAAAGCGATTTTAATTTTAATCTTCCCGAAAATTTAATAGCGCAATATCCCCCGGAAAAGAGGGGACGGAGCAGACTGATGACCCTTGATAGGCTCTCAGGCGCGCGCGCGCGCGCGGAAGTCTGTCAATTACCGGATATTCTCTGCGGAAAAAAATTCCTAAGCGCCGGCGGCGAGAAGCCGCTTCTGGTTTTTAACGACACGAAAGTACGTAAGGCGCGTCTTGTCGCTTTTCACGGGAAAACCGGCGCGGAAATCGAGTTTCTGTTTTTGGATGACGTTAACGGGGACGGTCTTTTATGGAAAGTTATGGCAAAACGCGCGCGCCGAAAACGGACAGGAGACATTTATTTATTTCCGGCAGGCGAACAGGAGCGGATAAAAGCCGTTATTAACGGTTTTGAAGACGAATATATTTTGTTAAAGTTTGAAAACCCTATTAATGACGCATGGTTTGAGAGGAACGGCCATGTTCCCTTACCGCCGTATATAAAACGAAAAGACGCCCCTGAGGATACGGAACGTTATCAGACTGTTTACGCGAAGCGAACAGGTTCCACCGCGGCCCCTACGGCGGGGCTTCATTTTACAAGGGAAATATTAGACGCTTTTGATTCTTGCGGAATAGAAAGCGTATATATAACCTTGCATGTGGGATTGGGAACATTCCTTCCGGTCAGAACTGAAAATATTGAAGATCATAAAATGCACAGCGAATATTTTTATATTGATGATAACGGCGCCGCGAAAATAGAAGACGCTAAAGAAGAGGGAAGAAAAATTATCGCCGTAGGAACCACAAGCGTTAGAACTCTGGAAAGCGCGTGGATTAACGGAAGGCTTAAACGCGGAGAAAATAAAACTTCAATTTTTATTTACCCCGGTTATAAATTTAAAGTAACGGACGCGCTTTTTACCAATTTTCACACCCCCGAATCAACGTTACTGATGTTGGTGTCGGCCTTTGCCGGCAGGGAATTGATCCTTGAAAGCTACGCCGAAGCTATTAAGGAAGGATACCGCTTTTTCAGTTATGGCGACGCTATGTTGATTTACTAAAACTTTATTCCAAAGATAATATAACGGATAAAAACCCCTGATTCCCCCTTTGGATTCTTTGTACCTTTGCGCTCTTTGTGTGAAAATTTTGCGTAATTATTTAATTCTAAAAACTACAGGATACCTATACCTGCAAGAGACGGCTTCGTCGTTCGCGAAGGCGGGAGCTCCTTTTCTGCCTGTAAATGCCCTGACGGCGGCTTCTCCGAATCCCTTGCCTTCCGGCTCCTCGCGTAAAATGGTTATCTTTTGTACGAAACCGGCGCGATCCACGAATAATTCAAGAACAACCCTGCCTTCTATCCCCGAGCGTAAGGCGATGGGCGGATAAACCAAAGCGGAGGTAAGGGCTTCTTCGTCAAATATAGGTCTTTTAGAAACCTGATGCATTTGAAGATAATTTTCATAATTTTCAAAAGAAAAATTTAAAGTTCCGGCGGCCACTACGTTCTGAACGGGAGGAATATCGGTTTCTATCATTACTTCGGCTATTTCCTCCACCTGCGGAATTTCAGGATCCGCCGGAGGTGGAAGTTCGGCGAGGTCCGTCAGCTTCATAACCCTCGCGTTTTCTGAAATTTCCTGAACGAGTACCCCCGTGTCAAAGACAAGTAAAAATATTACAAGCAGATGAAGCGCGGCGGTAATAATAAAAATAATCAGCCGTAAATATTTTTCATTCATTGGTTTTTACCACAAAGCTTACGACGCGGTATTGGAGAAGCTGCATTATTTCCAATACGCTGTTTATATTTTCATAAGGGGTGTTTTTATCAGCGATAATATGCACCCTTGTATCAGGAGCCAATATGTACAGGTTCGTTATCTTTTGTTCAAAAGCGTTACGGTCTGAGGGAGTTCCGTCAAGATAAATATCTCCTTCCAAATCGATCCATACTTCAAGATTTCTTTCTTCGGTAGTTCTAAGCGCCTTTCGCGCCTCGGGATATTCGATTTTTACTTCTTTACGGTAATTAATTAAGGAGACAAGCATAATAAAGACCAACAGTAAAAATCCTATATCCGACATGGAAGACAGGGGAATATTAAATGTTTTTTTCGGCCGTCTAAAATTCATTGATTATCCTTTTTCATGGAAAATGAAAATGAATCAATTTGTAAATCCTGGGCAAGTTCCACAAATGACACGACGTTTTGCCAATGGGCTTTACCGTCAATTGTAATAATAACCGCTATATTCGGATTTTCCTTTTGAGCGTTCTGAATTATCGATTTTGCTTTTGGGATAGATATTTTTTCTCCTTCGCGTAATATATCTCCTTTTGAATCCATTTCAAAACGTACTAATTCTTCTTTTAATATCAGTCTTGTGGAGTCTTTTGCGGGAAGATTTATTATAAAGCCTTTGTTGACGTTAAACCCGGCTATAACAAGAAAATATATAATTAAAAGAAAAGCCAGGTCGCTTGCGGCGCTTGATTCAAGAAAACCGCTTTTTTTACGGCGCGATATATTCATTTTTGCCGTTTACTTTTCCGCGTTTTGACCGCTTTCAATCCGCGCGATTAAATCAGAGCAGACCCCTTCCACTCTCGCCGCGAATTTATCTACGATATGGCTTAAAAGGGAATGCGCAATCATCGCTATTATCGCGATTATAAGTCCGAATACCGTGGTAATAAGGGCTTCGTAGATGCCGTTCGCGACAATCTGCGCGTTTACCTCCGTCGCTTCGGCTATTGATTTAAAAGCGCCGATCATTCCCGATACCGTTCCAAGAAAGCCGGTTAACGGGGATAGGGAACCGAGTGCGGTAAGAAAATTAAAACCGTTTTCAAGGGAGTCAAGGCAGTTCTTCGCCTCGGTTTCTACGGCGCGTTCGGCGCGGTGTACTAAAAACGTATGTCCCGGATTTACCTGCTTTAGAAGAATTAAAATAATACGAGCCCCTATCCGCCGTTTTGATAATCCCGAAAGATATTCGCAAGCTCCCGAATAATCATTTGAATCCACATATTCTAAAACTTTATCGTACAAATAATTAACTCTTAGGTCATGATAAAAAATATAAATAGCGCGTTCAATGGAGATTGCTATGACGGCGATAGAAAATAAAAGCAGGGGCCACATAAAAATTCCCCCAAGGTTAAATAGTTCCAGTAGTGAAAAAGTCGCGGTTTCCATTTCTTACCTCACTTAGTTTTTTTTAAGATTATTTCTTTTGACAATAATTCTACAATATTTTTCCATTCATATTCCAGATATATCCAATTAATAGCCTCTTCCCAATCGCGCAGTAAAGTGCCTGAGTTCCTGATAGGCCATAATTCCTTGGAAAAAGTCCGCTCCGTATAACCTGTATTCCAGCGTATGCTGTCGGCTCTTTGGAATTTATCCCCGGCCTGAATCCAGCCGTCCGGCCTTTTTTTCTTTGATACGGTCTCAGGCAATAGAATCGGCTGCCAGAATTCTTCAAATTCGTCAAGATCGTCAAATCTTTTCCTTTTTTCAGGGTATAGGGAGTCCATCCATTCCGTGGTAGCGAGTATGCGTTCGCGTCTGTTGCGTAATGCCGATAACGCGTCGTTTCCGGTTAAACGGGTATCGTACCGCTGAACGCGTCCTTTTGTAATTTGTACAGGTTCTATTTCTTCGATTTTAAGAATAGCGTTATTATATAATTTCAGGTTCCCGGTTCCCATTAATTCCAACGTGTATTCATTCCAGCCGTGGGTACTTCCCGCGAGGAATTCAAGCGTCGTAAGAAAGATAACGCCTTCTTGATTCGGGAACGAGCCCGACAGTCTTATCATGGGGAAATTTTCCAATGTAATTATTATTGATTTTTCCTTTTTTTTATTTTCAATAACCGAGATTTTTATTTCCTGTTGATTCTTTTTTTTGCCTGTCGTTTTATAAACGGAAACTGTTTTAGATTTGAAAACGGAACCGTCAAGCACCTGCCCGAACTTATCTACAAGAGAGAGACAGCTGGAAAGTAAATATATCGGGATGATTAAAATAAATATTTTTAAAAATTTCATAACTTACCTTTAATAGCTTATTTTAATCCCAAACGACGGTATTGGAATAGGTATATCATAAGTCGCTGAAAAATCGCCGTTATCAATTTCGCCCGTGTACTCGTTAAAACGGGTGTTTCCCTGGGAAGTATACAATAATCCAAGAATATTTTCTATCGCGAAATAAACCTCAAATCTTGTTTTTCCGTTTTTTTTGCCGCCGAAGAATGAAAATTTGAAGTCCATCGGCAGAGACGGGGTAGTGCGGTTACTTTCATCATAATAGGAAGACCAATAAAATTTTTCGATAAAGTAACTATTTTCCCCGTTTTCCCCGTCGTAAATTAACACGGGATAGCTTACGGGACCGTCTCCTTCCCTTCTTGATAAAGGTACGCCGGAGGCGACTCCAAAACGCAAATAAATATTAATTCTGGGCGTAGGCTTAATGTTTATTATCAAATTTAAGTTATGAAACCTGTGGTATGACGGAAAATACCAATCATCGCCGCGGTTGCCGCCCGGATCGTGATACTTTGCCCAATTAAATGAATAAGAAAGCCAGCCGTCCCAAAACCGACTTTGCGTTTTTTGCAACATAACGTCTATTCCCCATACCATTCCCTCGCCGTCAAACTGAGGAATAATTTGAGGACTAATATCACCGGAGTCACTTACGGGAATGATCGTCTTAATATACATTCTGTCAAAAACTTGTTTATAGTAACCTTCGACATTTAAAATTATAGATTCCGGAAATTCAAATCTTATGCCGAGAACGGATGTCCAGCTTCTATTGGGTTTTATATAATCGATGTTATATTTTTCTTCAGCGTCAAAAATGCTACTGTTTATAGATGAAAAAAGCCCGGTTCCCGCGGATATGTCAAGAGAAGTTAAGAAACCTTTGTTACGTAAAATATTAAAATCAAGATTTATACGCGGATTTAACACTGGATCGCTTTGTAATGTAAAACCGTCCCCGAATAATATAAAATGATCCAGGCGTACTCCTACCTCCGCGCTAAAGCGGTTTCCCGGTGTATTGAATTCCCCAAGCAGATAAGCGGAAGTAGTCATATATTTATTTTCCGAGTTAGAATGGAGACTCATCGGCATCGTGACTATCAATCCCGTTGTCGGATAAGGCGACATAAAATTTTCAATGTTGGTTCTTATGGTTTCATCAGTAATTCTTGAGAATGAAATGTCCGTAAACACCTTCTGCTCGCCTGTGGATTCCGAGAATGAAAATAACTCCTGTACGCCTATGGCCGCAAGAAACATGTCTGATATTTTCCAGTCATAATCAATGCGTCCCTGTACGTTGAATTTAGAATCAGATTCGGTAATGATCATGTCCTGATAATATTGATATTTGTCAGGATCTATTCCTTTTAATGATAAAAAATATTTTAAAGGCGTAGGAAAAGCGTCGGTGAAATATTTATCATGAATATTGTATTCAATTTTCCCGTCTAATTCCATGCCTTCATATCCCCCTCCGACGGTAAATTTTAAAAGCATATCATTATGGGGATTCCATGATAAAGATGACGTAATAAAACCTTGATAATTAACATAATCAAAATTAATATTCGTATCGCTGTTTAATCTATCGGTAATACTTTCATTTAAAAATTCTACGCCTCCTCCGTCCATCCCTAAAAAACCTGTCGCCTTTAAAATAAGGTTATCTGTAAACCTGTAATCTCCGTTGATTGTCACCGCCCTTATATACGGGGCTCTGTTTATATAGTTAATTACTTCCAACTCCGGAATGACGGCTGACAATTCTTTTGCCGCCCATATTACGGGATCGTAATATGTAACGCGTCCCATTAGAAGAATGCCCCCCTTCCCGTTTATCGGAAAAGAAAGATTAAAATTCGCCGCGCTTGTGTTTAAGCCGAATTCAAATTCGGTTTCCGTAGGGGAAGGTTCTTTGGAAGTTATTTCCAAAAGTCCTGAAATTGTATGTCCGTAACGGGTGGAAAACACGCCGTGTGATAATTGCGCGCTTTTTACCATTCGCGGATCAAAGATTGAAAAGCCGCCTCCCCAGAAGTACGGGTTATTGATGTAAAAACCGTCCAAAGACGCGTTCATGTCTCCGGGATGTCCGCCGCGGATACTGGGCTCGGCGTTAAAAAGCCCCGAGTAACCTACGCCGGGAAGAAGTTTGATGGTGTTCATTACGTCTTCTATTACTCCGATTTCCGCGGTTTGGGCTATTTCCTTCTCGCTTACGGCTACACTGCGGCCTGTTTTTGTCTCGCTTGTTCCGGGTTTTGACGCTTCTACCACAAGTTCGCGTCCCTGCAAGAAACCCGAAAGATTTAAAGAAACCGTAAAGGAATTGCCCGTAACGGGAATCGTTATCGCGCTTGTCTCATAACCGGGATATGCGGCGTAAAGAATTATTTGCCTGTCGTCAGGAACCGGAACTCTAGTTTTTCCGTCCTTACCGCATGTATATTCATTTCCGCCCCTTACTCGGACTGTCGCGCCTTCAAGGGGAAGATCCAAGTCTCCGTCAACTACCAATACGGTTATATCGCGGCAGAAAAGAGGAATAGCGGAAAGAAAAAATACCGCTAATACGATATATTTTTTTATATTAATTTTCATTTTATTCTTTTGAAGTATCGTCCGCATTTAACGTAGGTGTCTCTCCTTTTAATATGGAATCTAATTTCTGAATCATTTCCGTAAGTTCTTCCGCCGACGAAGTAGCGACTCTGGTTGATTGTATAAAATTTGACAGTCCCTTTGAAATATCGGAAATGGCTATATTAATCTGCTCGGCTGACTTTTGCTGTTTTTGGGTCGATATCGTGATTGTTTGAGCCTGATTGGCGGTTATTTCAGCGCCCGAACGAATTTCGCGGAAAATGTCTTCAAGTTCCTTGATAAGGTTGTTGCCTTCCGTGATTTTATCCGCGCTTTCTTCGCTGGAAATGATCAATGACGAGGAAGAATTCTGTATTTCCTCTACTTGTTCGCGGATTTGCCTTGTAAGGGACGCGATGTCGTCCGCGAGCCTGTTTACCTCGCTTGCCACAACCGAAAAACGCTTGCCGCGTTCCCCCGCGCTCGCGGCTTCCAACGCGGCGTTAAACGCTATAACTTTTGTTTGATCCGTTATGGTGTTTATGTTTTTTACGATGTCGCGTATTTTTAATATTTTGTTTCCAAGGTTAATAATTCCCGTGATTACGCCGTCGTTTTTTTTCTTAATGTCTTCCAGTTGGTCAACGTTGCGTTCAAGAACGGAAAATCCGTGAATAACGTCATTTTCCATTCTGGAGGCTATGGTGGATACGCTGGCCGTTTTTTCCGATATGTCGCCGGCTATTTGGGTGTTTTCGTTTATCGTGCTTTCAATCTCCTGAATGCTAGCGGCCTGATTATTGGCGGTCGTAAAAATATCTTTGGACGAAAAGAAAATGTCATTAGTAGATTTTTTTATAACTTTGGCCATTGTACGGGTTTGCTCTACCGTAGCCAAAGCCGTCTCCGCGGCTCCCGCCTGGGATTCTATCATGCTCTTAAACAATGTAAGATGCCTTTTGCATGCCATTCCCGCCGTAACCCCCGCGACGACCATTCCGAGGACGCGGAGTAATTCGTTATACAGGGGAAAACCCAACGGTATTACTTTGCCGTCAAGCGTAAATGAATAAGGCAAATCAATTACTTTTCCGTTAACAATAACTACGATCAGATAACAAACGGCCGAAAATATGCCGGAGAAGAACGCGCAGGGAACGCTGTACCTGAAAGAGCCCGCCATGATAAGTACGATATAAAAAAGGGCCTGTATGGAAAGAAATGTGATGGGAGGCGATATTTCAGGATATGTACAACCCGCCCAAATGGCGGCGCTGATAAAGAACGAGTCCAAAATTACGCAAATATATTTAAAATAAGGATGAAGCGAATTTCTTCTTTTTATATAGAAATACAGAAAGATCGAATAAAGTAAAAAACCCGACGTAAATATATACGCTCTAAAAGGAAAATGCTCAAAGCCGCTCAATCTCCTTAAAAATGAAACAATAATAATAGATAGAATAAAAATCAGGGCAAGAATAAACCTGAATTTGTTTATCAGTTTTTCTCCGTCATATTCATCGCGTTTGATTTTTTCATTTGTTTCTTCGCTGGTCATATTATTCTCCTTATATAATTTATTTTTCAGTAAAAGTAATTACTCCGTCCCAATCGTCACCCACATTCGTTTCCGACAATTTAATGGAGCGTTCAAGGTAAAGTTTTGACAGATAATCATCTTTATCGCTTTCCAATGCCTTGTTAAAATACTCCTGCGCGAGTTTCCATTCGCGCAAGTAAAAAACCCTAAGCCCCTTGTTGTAATTTATCAGCGTATCGCGGTTGATTAAAAGTGATTCAACCAAAATTATATCCGCCGTTTCTCCCGAACGCAGTTTTTTTCCGTCAGCGCCCTGAAAACCGGAATATACGGCGTATATGCCGACAGGCTTATCCTTGCCTTTTACCCGTACATTGTCGATTTTACGAAAAAGAAATTTTTCTTTAGCCGCCTCAAATACGGCTTCGGAAACTATAAGAGGATGATAATATATCTTTGTAAGACTCTCAAGACGGGAGGCGAGATTAACCGTATCGCCTATTATCGTATAGTCCATTTTGTTTTTAAATCCGATATTTCCTAAAATACATTCGCCGTAATTTATTCCGATTCCGACATTAACTTTATCGTTAAAAAACTCCATGCCCGAATTATTTATTTTTTCAAGGGCGGCAAGCATTTTTACCGCCGATTTTATGGCGTTTATAGGGGAATCCTCATTGTTTTTAAACGCCCCGAAAATTGCCATAATAGCGTCGCCGATAAATTTGTCCACATGCCCGCTTTCGGAAATTATCTCGCTTCCCATTTTAGCGAAAAAATTATTCAGGAAATCAACCACAACCTGGGCGTCATAATGTTCGGCAATATTTGTAAAATCCCTTATATCGCAGAACAGTACCGATACTTTTCTGTTTTCGCTTAAAATTGTTTTTTTTGCGGTTTCATTTATTATCTCGTCCATCACGTCCCCCGGAACATAACGGGCGAACGCGGCGCGGGTTCTTTTTTGAAGCTCCATAAAATCATGGATTGAAAGCGCGTTCGCGACGATTGGGGCGGCCGAGCTTGAAAACACGTTGATATTTTCCAAAATAGCGGGGGTAAAATACTCATTTATTGAATTCGCGATATGCAAAGAAGCGAAATTATCGCCCGCGGAAGCCAGAGGAAGAAAAATATAAGAAGATATGACTTTTCTGTTTTGTCCCGTCGGACGGAAATTTTTTATTTTTTTGGAAATAATTTTTAAGCCCTGAAAAAGATTAATAAAATCTGATTCGCATACGCCCAGGAAGTTGTCATATATTTCCTTTGAATACGAGCTGAAATTATTAGTATAAATATATACAAATCCGTTATTTCCCTTGATTATTAAAGTTACAATTTCCGCCTCACAAACGGTATGAAGAAGCTCGATTATTCCATGCGCTACCATTTCAATTGAATTTATCTTTTTGGACAAATCGGAAAGAAGGCCTATAATCGTGGTTTGGAAAAGTTTATTATCAAGAAGATTATTTACTATTTCTATAATGGAGTCGTCGTTTATTTTTCTGCTTTCTTTTTCAATAGCGTCAAAATCTATTTCCTGTACGGAAGAAAATATTTTTTCCGTAAGGTTAATCAGCATATTTATATTTTCAGGGGATTTTTCAATGTAATAATCCGCCCCCGTTTGCAGTCCCCAGAATTTGTCCTTTGTTTCATCAAGGGAGGTGAACATAATAATGGGAATGTTCTTTGTGTTTTTACGCGACTTTAAAAAACGCGTAACCTGATACCCTTTAAAAAGAGGCATTTCAACGTCGGAGATAATAAGGTGGGGCATAAAGCTATAAACTTTTTTAATGCCTTCAAAACCGTTTACGGCCCTTAAAATATTATATTTTGATTGATCAAAAGAGCTTATCAGCATTTCCGCGAAAATATCGGAATCTTCCATTACTAAAATGCGTTTTAATTCCTCACTCATTATCCCGCTCCGACAAGTGAATTAACTGCTTCGAGCAAATTATGGTTATTAAAAGAATTTTTAACGATATACCGCGAAGCTCCAAGTTGAAAGGTGCGTTTTTGCTCCTCTTCATTATCCATGGATGAAATTACGATTATGGGGATTTTTGAAAGGTCCTCGTTCTTTTTAAGATTCTCAATAAGCATAAAGCCGTCCATAACCGGTAAATTTAAATCGGTGCAGATTAAATCGTAATGGTTTGTTTTTGCCGCTTTTAACGCCTGCGCCCCGTCAGCCGCGGTATCCACGACATATCCTTCCGATGAAAGTATTTCACTTTCAATCTCGCGGATAGGAAGGGAATCGTCAACGACAAGAATTGATTTTTTCAATTTTTCAAATTCAATGGCGTGCTTTTTAATATCCAGCGTTTTTATGCGTTTTGCCATTTTAATTACGGTGGGAATATGCAGAACGCTGACCATTTCATAGTCTTCGTTTAGGACAATACCTGAAAAAATACCCATGTTCTCCATAAAAGCGGGCATTGTTTTAAGAATTACCGCCCTCATACTGTCTATATTATTCACGGCGATGGCCGCTATATCATCATAAGAGCGGATAATTACGACAAAAAGTATATCCGAGGAGCCGACGACATCCGTTTTAATCTGTAAAATCTGGCTTAGGTAATATAATTTAATAATACGGTCATTATATTTTATTTCAGGCTTGTCCACTACGGTAATTATCTCATCGCGGTTTAAAAGCATTATCGCTTCGACAAAATTGGCGGGAATAATAAATTTCATTCCGTTACATTCAATGGGAAAGCCCATAAGGGCGGCGATGGAAAGCGGGACAATAATCGTAAATTTAGCGCCTTCCCCCTTAACGCTGTCAACCAGAATACTCCCCTTTAAAGATTCTATACATTCGCGGACCACGTCCATTCCTACACCTCTGCCCGACACGTTGCTTAAGTTGCCCGATGTTGAAAAACCGCTTTGAAAAATTAAATTTATTAGTTCTTCCTTGGAAAGACCCGCCGCGGCCGCTTCCGCCACGAATCCGCTTCTTACGGCTTTCTGTCTTATTTTCTCAAGGTCGATGCCGCGTCCGTCGTCTGAAATAATTATTTTCATGTTACCGCTTTCACGCGAACAAATAATGGATACCTTACCCGTTTCATTTTTTCCCGCCGCTATGCGTTCCTGCGGCGTTTCAATCCCGTGATCAAGCGCGTTACGTACAAGATGTATAAATACTTCAGATATTGTCTCTATGATGTTTTTATCTATTTCATTTTCCTGTCCTTCAATATTAAGTTTGACTTTTTTTCCGAGCTCCTGTGAGAGATTGTAAACATATCGGGGATAACTGTCAAAAATCGTGGAAATTGGAAGGGTACGCAGTGAAATTACCTTGTCATAAGCGGTTCTTATACTGTTTTCCGCGTCAATAAAATAATTTTTTAAAGCCGAATTTAACCGCCCTCCCATTCTTTCCAGCTTTCTGAAATTCGCCGCTTGTACGGGATCATATTTTTTATTCTCTTTAAATGATTTTGAAAAATCCTTCATTAGCTTGGTGATTTCAATGCTGTTCTGTGAAAGACTTTTCGCTGATATTTCAAGCGTATGTAAGGAAGCGATGCTTTTTATTATTTCATCTATTTTTTCAAGGGGAACGCGTATGGATTCAGTCTTTGTATCTTTGCGTTTTTCCGCGACCTGAGTTTTATTTGCCGCTTCTTTTTCAACTGGCGGCGCTTCCGCCGTCTCGGCGGTTTGCGGTAAAACCGCTTCCTTTTCTACGGGTTGTTTTTTTATTGAAGCGGATTTCTCCGTTTTTGGCAATGAATATTCCTCATTAGCCGCAAGCAGAGACAGATTTTTTACATATTCGCCGATTTCAATATTGTCGTCTTTCGTGTTTTGTAATACGTTAATGCCCTCTTTAAGAAGATCCAAGGAAGACAGGATAAGCTTTAACGCGTTCTCGGAAAAACCTATCCGTTGTTCGCGTATGGCTACAAAAACGCTTTCAAGCGAATGGCTTAATTCCTCGATACGCTTAAATTCAAGCATACGGGAAGTGCCTTTAAGGGTATGAAGGGAGCGGAGCAGGGTGGAAAGATCGTCTTCTACCGAAACGCCGTCCTTTATGTCAAATATAAGGGTTTCAACGGCGGATAATATTTCAAGAGCTTCATCGATATATTTTTTGATGAATTTTTCCCTGTCTATCGCCATGGCCGCTCCCGGAAATATTTTCTTGAAATTAACATCATTTATTACTACCGTCCGTTATATGATATTTTTCAAGAGTTTCTTTAAGTTCTTTTGACATATTATTAAGTTTATTTACCGTTTCCGACGTAATGACGGTTGCGTGGACGAATTGGTTAACGCCCGCTGAAATTTCTTTTAACGCCGAGAAAACCTGGGTCGCGGCGTATTCCTGCTGTTTGCTTAGGGAGGAAATTTGCTGTGTTCTTATCGCGACATTCTGGGAAGCGTCCACTATATTTTCAAAAACTTCTTTTTGTTCGACGATTCTGTTGTAACCTATGTCTATTTTACGCGAACCGTTATTTGCCTCGGTTAACAGACTTTGCGAAGCCTCCTGTAATTCTGAAATTTTTTCCTTTATTTCGGACGCCGATTCCACGACATTATCGGCGAAGCGGCGTATTTCGGAAGCTACTACGGAAAAACGGGAGCCGGCTTCGCCCGAAGACGAGGCCTCAAGAGCCGCGTTAAAAGCGATAAGCTTTGTATGATCCGCTATCGTGTCGATAAGTTTTACCGACTCGTCAATTCTGGAAAGCATTTCGGCGAGGTTTCTGATTATGTCGATAATCTTCGCGTTTTGATTGCGCACGTCAAGCATCATGTTTTCATTTATTTCCCTAAGTTCCGCGCCCCGTCGGCTAAGTTCCTGCGTTTGGGACGCGAGATACGCCACTTCCGACGTTTTCTCCGCTGATTGGGCGGAAATGTTTCTGTTGTTTTCCATCGTGGTTACAATTTCGGATACGCTGGCGGATTGTTCATTGGCGACGGCGGTCATTTCCTTTGTCGTGGAAGAAAGCTCGAATACGGACGTGGAAACCATGGAAGTATTTTTATTAAATGACGAGAACGTATTCCGTAACTTCGACAAAAATTTACTTAACGCAATCATAAAATCGCCGAGTTCGTCATTTGAAAGCGATTCTATTTTTACGGTAAGATCGTTTTCGTTCAAACGTTTAAATACGACGCTCATGTTGTCCGTAGATTTACGGATACTGAAATTTGTGGTAAAAACCACAAAGAAAGCGAATAATGTAGCGAAAATAGCGGCGGTAAGGGATAATATCAAACGTAGCCGATATATTGAAATTCTTTCCGTAATGAGAGCTTCCAAACGGTCAAGAGACGCGCTTTGCAGACGGTATGTCGCGTTATTTACGCGGCTTGCCACGTCATATAGTGCCGGAAGGACTTGAATATTTAATTCGGAATCGCTAATTATATTATCTACGGTATTCGCGTAATAGGCGATATTGTCATAACAGGCTTTTAAAAGTATTTCAAAAGTTTCAAAAGTATCGGTGTTTTTCTTCCCTATATTTCCCGCCGCGTTAAACCTGTTTTGTATCCGCGAATTGTCGGAATACAGTAATAAATCAAGATTAAGTTGAAGTTCCGCCCTCCGTCTTTGGGTGAAGGCTCCGGCTTCGATCGTTCTTAACAAATTTCCTATTATAACCACCCTGTCCTGCGCCTGTGGCAGTTCATGAATAGACGCGGTGATAAGATACGCGCTTTCAATATCGCTGTCCGTAATCAGTCCTGAGATATCCCCTACGTAAACTATTATTTTATTTAAATCCAGCATCATCTGCCTGTATGCCCATAAGACGGTGTCCCGAATAACGGTTTTTGACATATTTTCCCAATTTTCAATAAGTGTCTGGGGAGACACGGCATAGGATTCATTGGAAAAATATTCCTGATACTTATCTTTCATTTCCTCAAGTAATTCCGTTATATGTTGTTTGATGTAGTTAATGTCGCCAGGCGACTTATCTATGTAAATACGTACATAAAAAGGGACGCTTTGCATCAGGTCTACGGCGGGACGCAAGACATCGATGCCTTTAAGTTCAACGGTTTCTTTTTTTATCGAAGCGAAGGATACGGAAATAACGGAATGTAGCATTATCCCCAGAGGCAATAAAAAAACAAAAGCGCTGACGGTTAATTTGGTGATTAATTTTATTTTAATATTTTTTAAATTCGTTTCCATGCAAAACCTCTTTTAAGATAATTTCTTTTCCAGAATTCTTAAGAAATAATCGGGAGAAAACCCCCCCATAAAACATTCATAATTACGTTCGCCGTCAGGTTCCAAGGTTCGCAAAAGTTCGATGCTTTCTATCGTTTTCTTTATTTTATATTCGTATCTTGTAGGATTTCCCTCCGCCGCGATAACGGCGATTCTGTAGAAAGCCGGCCAGAAAAATTTGTCTTTTACGGAAGCTTCAACAAAGAATTTTTCCGCTTCCTGTAAGTTGTCGCGATGAAAATAATGTTCTCCGCGCAGGAATTTCGTAAACGCGCCGGTATTGTTTTTTTCAAGGTATGAAATAACGGTATCCGCCTTGTCAAGGTCCTGCGTGTTTAAAAAATATATGGCGGATGCCGCGAGAGCGCATCCCGAAAGGTCGGAATAATTTTCTTTTAAAAGGGCGTTAAGCGTTTTTTCCGCGTTCGGTTTGCCGTCCTCCGTTTTTAAGATTTCCGTTATTTCGGTACAGCTTACGGTAATCTCTTCCTTTTTTGGACGGTCTTGGCGCGTATGTTTTTCTACGGAAGGTTTTTCGCGTTTTCTATATTGATGTTCGGTAACCGTATACGATTCCGTCGGAGCGATATATGTTCTTATTTGATCGTATATAAACGGAGTTCCCGTTTTTTGAAAGTAAAATACGTCGGAAGAATTTTTATTCGCGAGCAGGGGATGTTTTACCGCCGACGTTTCTGAAACACCCATAAAAAGCAGGCCGTTACTAAAGAGGGATTCCGCCAGATTATTAATGACGAATATTCTGTTTTTATTTGAAAAATAAATTAGGGAATTTCTAAAAAATATTATGTCATACTGTTTTTCAAGCCCGCGCATGATGTTATGGGGGAAAAAACGCACTTTTCTGCGAATGTTTTGGGATACGACGAATTCATCGTTATCATGAATCAGGTATGAATCAAGAATATGTTTCCACGAAGAACCGTCACCGCGAAGGGCGTTTGCCGTATAACGGGCGTTTTTAGCGGTTTCTATAGCGTCAACGCATACGTCAAAAGCGTCGATGGAAAAATCAAAATTAAGCCCGTTTTTTATATGGTAATCCAGAAGCATGGCGATACTGTAGGCCTCACATCCGATTGAAACGGCGGCCGAACATATTTGTAACGGGCGGCCGAGATCCGCCAATTCAGGCAAAACGCCCGCGAGAAGATCAAAATGGGCCCCCTCCCTGAAAAAATACGTTTCATTGACCGTAAGAAATTTTGATATGCTGAATATCTGCTCGCGGGAAGTAAGAAGACATTCATAAGCGGCGGGGTTTTTAATAAAAGACGAACCGCAATTATTTTCCAGATATTCATTTAGTTTTATAAGAGATTCGCTTCCCGCCCTTATGCCGAGTATCTGTTCAATGCGGTAATATAAAAATAACAAAGCGGGATTGGAGAGTACTTCCGGTGGAACTTCCACAACGTTATCTGAAACTGCCGCGTTTAATGGCATTTTTAACTTTCTCCCCCCGTTAACGATATTAATTTGTCCGCGATCTCGTTCAACGGCAGAACCATATCTATACAGCCTGTTTCAACCGCGGCTTGCGGCATTCCATAGATCATGGAAGTCGCCTCATCCTGCGCTATTGTTATGCCGCCCGCGTTTTTTACGGCGCGGGTGCCCTCCGCGCCGTCGTCGCCCATGCCGGTAAGAACCACGCTGACAAGGGAACTGCCGTATTGCTCCGCCGCGCTCTTAAATAAAAAATCAGCCGCCGGTTTTTGGCTGTTAACAGGACCGCTGTCATTAAACGCGATGCCCGACGGGCCTATGATAAGATGTTTTTCCGTAGGACCGACATAAACGTTTCCCCTTGAAGGATAAATTCCCTCTTCGGCAATCTGTATATTAAGTTGCGAATAACCGTCCAGCCATTGCACGAAACCTTTGTCAAACCCCGAGGTATTGTGCTGTACAATCAATATCGGTACGGGAAAAGTAGACGGTAACACCGAGAATAATTGGCATAGGGCCATAGGACCGCCCGTGGAAGACGCTATAACCACACATTTAATTTTCTTTTGAATAACGTTAAGACCCGCGGCCTCTTGCTGAGAGGGAAATTTTTTCTTAATATTCGCTATATGTTTTAACGTGTTAAATATTTCGCTTCTCTTACTGTCGCCGATATTAGCGGTAAAATTATCCTTTGCGTAAAATTCATGCGCCCCGTTAACGGCGGCTTCATAGGCCAACTTAGCGGTATCGTGGGTGCTTATTACGACTATGCCGCATTGGCTGAATTTTCTTATCTCTACAATGGCGTCAAGCCCGTTCATTACGGGCATATCATAATCCATTGTGATGAGATCCGGATTGTAATTTCTGGCCTTATCTACGCTGTCCCTTCCGTCCTCGGCTTCGCCGACAATCTCAAAGGAGCCTTCGTTTTCAAGAAAATCCCTGATTATTGAACGAGCCAGCGGACTGTCATCGACAATTAATGTTCTAATCATGTTATTAATTCCTTTTGAATATTATGAACCAACTGACGCGGATTGAGCAGAAGGACAAGTTCTTTTGTTGTTTTGTCTTCAACCGCGCCGCCGCCGGTATTAAAAAAAATGCCGCTAAAAATAAGTGAAAATTGCGTAACGCTCATGATTTTAGGCAGAGGATAAATTTTTTCGGCGGCGAGATCCCTTTCGCTTTCCACCGCCGTACTGAATAATACCGCTTTATTTTCCATTGAATCATTGTCGTTATTAACGTTTTTTAAAATAATTCCATGTTGTACAGTAGCGTCGGGACAATTAAAAAGCAGGGGAAGGGATATATATACATCGCTATTTTCAACGTTGAAATCATATTTATGAGTTAAATTGTCCGGATGAAGAAAAATAGAAGAGACGCTGTCCATTGGAATAGCGAGTGAAAACCATGAATAAGAACAAATGAATACCTTCATTTTTAAGCTATCTCCTTTGAGACGCGGCTTATTATCCGGTTCGCGTCAAGGACAAAAACGTCGCCGTCTTCCCACTTGAACGACGCGCAAATTAAATCCGTCAGATCTCCGGAATCGGAGCCTCTTTCAACGACAAAAAGCTCGTCGTTCTGTATGTCGGCGATGCCGGCCACATCGTCAATAAGAAAGGCGATTCTGTCAATCTCTTCTTTAAGAATTATTATTTTGTTGCGCGGACTTGGGGTTTTTTGAAATAAAAGCCCGATGTCAAATAGGGCGTATGGCGCGGAATATCTGTTTACAACGCCGAGTACATAGGAAGGCATAAGCGGTAACGGGAATACTTTGTCAAATAACGCGATTTCTCCAATCAATTTGGACGGGAAACAGTACAATTTTCCTAATATGGAAAACACAAGGAATTTTTCAGTATTTATTGTTTCTGTAGACTCCTCAACGAGTTCCCCAGTGTTCGCATAATCTGACATCTATTACCTCAGGACTTATTATAGCATTAATATAAGAAGTTTTCTATGTCTTGTAAGATATTGTTAAGTTCACTAAAGCTTGTTTTAGTTTCGGGCAGAGACTGTCGAAATAAACTACCATAGGCTTTTTTTAAAATTCGTCCGTCAAGAACCGCGACAACTCCCTTGTCGGCGCTTCGGCGCATGAGTCTGCCAAATCCCTGTTTAAATTTCATCACGGCCTGCGGCAGGGAAAGCTCTAAAAAGGGGTTTCCGCCGCGCTTTTCAACGGCTTCCCTGCGCGCCTCATGGACGGGATCGCCGGGGGTGCGGAAAGGCAGACGGCAGATAATGACAAGCCGCAGGGTATCGCCGGGCGCGTCTACCCCTTCCCAGAACGAATCCGTGGCAAAAAGACAGGAGCTTTCATCGGACAGGAACGCCTGTAACAGGCGGGTACGGTCATCATCCCCCTGTTTCAGACAGCGGATGCCCATCGGGGTAAGTTCCGTTAAGGCGGCGTTGTAACTTTCTGTTAATGACTGATAGGAAGTGAAAAGCGCAAGCGCCGAACCTCCGGCGACGGCGGCAAGTTTCGCAACGGCTTTATTGACAAATTCCTGATACCCTTCTTCATCGGGGAGGGGAGCGTCCTGCGGGGAGGCGAGGAGGACGGCGTTTGAGTAGGGGAATGGAGAGGGGAAACAGCCTGAGAGCGGCGGACGCGTATTGATGCAGTCAATACCGCAACGGCTTGCCCAGAAAGTAAAATCATCGTTAATCGCCAATGTCGCGGATACGCAGACCACGGTTTTGTTTGGCGAGAATACGCTGTCCTTCAGTATGGGGGCCAAATCAAGAGGCGTTTTTGTAAAGACGGCCCAGGGGCTGTTTTTAAGGCGCAATTTTTCAATCCATAAAACATGGTTTTCGTGTTTTTTATAACGGCAAAAAACATCGCAGATCTCGGCGGCGCTTTCAAGCCGCCTTACAATGGTTTTGATTTCCCAAACGATAGGATCGGCCGTTTGTTCGTCGTTAAGGTTTTCTAAAATATCGCGAATCATATTTGTAAGGCCGAGTATGTCTCTTCGCAAAGCCTTGAAATTTGGGAATAACGCTTTTTTTAAAAATGATTCATCTGCGGAAGGGGAAAGCCTGAAAATTCCCTCTATGCCGCAGATTTCCAAAGCGCGGTCATCAAGACCTTCAACGGACGAGCGTACTTTTTGGATAATATCCGCCATATCGTCTAACCTGTCTTCGCCCGAGGGCAGCATCGCGCACAGTCTTACAAGTAAGCCGCGAATGTTCGCCTTGCGCGTATTATAGAGTCTTGCAAGCTGGCGGAAAATTCCCGTTCTCGCGAATCCTTGCGAAAAAAACGAAGTCGCGGCGTTTTCAATCGTGTGGGCCTCGTCAATTATAAGTCGGTTAAAGGGAGGCAGAACCACCGCGCTTTCATAACCCGCGCCCTGGTATCTCGCCGCTAAATCGGCAAAAAGCAAATGATGATTTACGACGATTATGTGCGCGTTATTTGCTTCCCTGCGAAGTGCAAGTATAAAACACCGTTCCCTCCAAGGGCAGTGGTTTCCCAAACATAGATCGGATTCAGAGCATACGCCCGCCCATAGGGTTTCGGAAGGCATAAATGTAAGTTCCGATTTCGCCCCCGTTTCTGTTTTCCGCGACCATTCCGCGATATCGTCAATTTCCTCTTTATCAAAATCAAAAAGCAAACCTTCGCGTAAGGTGTCGTCAAGACGGCGCAGGCACAGGTAATTACCCCTTCCCTTCATTATGACGGATTTAATTTTTGCGTCCGGCATGCTTGAAGCGACTAGCGGGATGTCTTTTTCAAATAACTGCTGTTGCAGGGTAATGGTGGCGGTGGAGATAACCACTTTTTCCTTATTGGTAAGAGCGAAACGCATGGCGGGAAGGAGGTAGGCGAATGATTTGCCCACGCCCGTACCCGCTTCCGCCATAACAAGCGCGTCTTCGTTAAAGGCGCGGGTAATAAGGGCGAGTAAGTCAAGTTGCGCTTTGCGCGGCTCGTATGAGGGAAGAAGCTTCGCGACCGATCCGCCCTCGCATAGGGAAGCTATTATCTTTTCCGAGTCTATGATTTTAGCCGCGCTGATTTTGTCCCCCTCCCTTAAAAACGCTAACTAATCGCCAATAACGCGAAAACCTTAGCGTCCCCGAGAATATTTTCCAAAAGCGCGTATTCATTCGGTTGGTGGAGGGTTTCCCGCGTCTTTGTCCAGACCGCGCAATCTATTCCGATGTTGCGAAGATATGCCGCCATAGTGCCGCCGCCGATACCGATGGGGCGCGGCTTTACGGAATAAACCTGCGGTATCGCGTCGGTAAGTAACGCGACAATCGGCGCTTTTACATCGGTCGCCTTTGACCGCGTTGACTGCGATAAGGAGTATTCAACCGTAACGCGATATTCCCTTTCTATTTTGGTTTTTATTTTATCGATTTCCGCGAATACCGAATCATTTGAATAACAGGGAAGGACGCGCATATCCATATAAAAAACATCCTCGCCGGGAATAGTATTGATGTTAGGGACATTGGCTTCTTTTTTTGTAGGTTGAAAAGTGGAGTAGTCCGGATCGAACATAGTATCTCTTTTTTTAAATTTAGCCGAAAGTCCGTGATGAAGGCGCGCGGCCAGATCCGCTCCCGCAAGAAAGGCGTTGGCTCCCAAATCCGGCATTGAACCGTGCGCCTGCCTTCCGTGGGTTACAAACTTCACCCATAATATATTTTTTTCGGCGATTTCAATACATTCGCCCTTTATGTCCCCTCCGTCAGGAACCAGTACCATATCATTTTTATGAAATAAATCGCCGTGATTTTTTACAAGCCACTCAATGCCGAAAGCGGACCCCACTTCCTCGTCAGCCGCGAATAAAAGCTTAATTGTACGCGAAGGCTTTAGCCCCTGATTTACAAAAGCCAGCGCCATTATAACGGAGGACACTATTCCCTGCTGATTATCCTCAACCCCGCGCCCGATAACCCTGGGTCCGGGCGCATCATCCTTGCGTATAACGTTCCACGGATCGCTATTCCATAATTTTTCCTCTCCGGGCGGTACGACGTCAAGGTGGCTTAAAATCCAGAGTCTTCCGGCGTCTTTGTCATCGGCGCCGTCTTCGATTGTCGCGATTAAATTAGGTCGTATTTTACTTTTTACCCTGTCATCGGGCGCGTCAAAACGCTCAAGCCGCGTTATACCGCGGGCGCGAAGCCACTTCTCAAGGAAAAGACACTTATCCAATTCGCCGTCTCCTCCCGATTCGGGAGAAATAGCGGGGCGTTTTGTAAGCTCACTCTCAAGTTCAACCGCCAAATCCGCGGAATTATCAATAAAAGAAAATAATTTCTCTTTCATTTTGAATACGCGTCCCAGCTTGTTTTAATCAATGTTTCCATGTCGGAATAACGCGCCTGCCAGCCCAATAATTCCCGCGCGAGAGATGCGGATGCGGTAAGCATGGCGGGGTCTCCGGCGCGGCGGCCCGTGATTTTTGCGGGTACGGGTTTTCCTGTTACCTTACGCGCCGTTTCAAGAACTTCGGTTACGGAAAAACCTTTCTCGCTTCCAAGATTAACGGTAACGCTTTTATTATTTTTTATGATGTAGTCAAGCGCCATAAAGTGCCCGGTAGCGAGATCGCTTACATGGATATAATCGCGTATGCAAGTGCCGTCCGGAGTGTCATAATCGTCGCCGAAAATCTGCATTTCCTTTCTAATGCCGCAGGCGGTTTCCATGATAATGGGGAGAAGATTCGCCGGGTTTTGTTCAAGCCCTTTTATACGGCCTTTTACGTCGTAGCCGGCGGCATTAAAATAGCGAAGGCTCGCGTAACGGATGTTTTTAAGTTTTTCATACCAGCCTAAAAAGCGTTCAATTTCCAGTTTTGTAAAACCGTAATAATTCTCGGGGTTTGTAGGGTGTTTTTCATCTATAGGCAGGTATTGAGGTTCACCGTAAACGGCGGCGCTTGATGAAAAAACGATATGTCTGATTCCGGCTTCGCAGGCGGCGTTTAAAATATTAAGCGTCCCCATGATATTATTGCGGGAATATTTTTCAGGTTTCAGCATCGATTCGCCAGCGGCCTTGGACGCCGCCAGATGAATAAGAGCGTCAAAGACATCGCTTTTCATGGCCGCAAGCAGGGTCTGGTAGTCGTGAATGTCGCCGTGAATAAATTTCGCGTCCGTAAAAAGATTTTCACGAAGCCCGCTGGAGAGATTGTCGTAAACGACGCAGTTACGGCCTTTATCAAGGAATTCCCTTGTCACATGACTGCCTATGTATCCCGCGCCGCCAATAATTAATATATTCATAGGAGCATTATATCGTTTTGCGAAAAAAATTAAAATATGATAGAAAGGGCAAATCTCATAAAGCAGTTTTCCCAGTACTGGCCCAATTCTCCTTTGCTATTTCCCGTGAAAATACCCGCCGCGATTTTTGCGGTCAAATTGCCGTCCGTCCATGTAACCGAAGGAATTATATAAAAATCGGAATCTTCCACTTTCCATACGAATGTTATGGCGGTTTCAAGCCTGTCCCTAAGAAAGCTTTTTGACAAATTTATAGCGATACGCGTGGAAGTTATATTGGTTCCGGCTTCCGAATCAAATACGGGGTTATCTCCTATTTTGTCGTCCAAAAGACGGATAGTTTCATCGCATTGCACATTCGCGGTAATTCCCCAAAAAAGTTCCCTGTCAAAACCGACCGCCCACGCGATAAAAGGATTTTGAAGGGCTCCGTTATCGCCGTCAAAATCTTCCGTTATGTTAATCGCCGCTTCCGCCCGCAGGTTAAAACCAAAGAGAACCTGCGCGTAATCAATTCCGATTTGATGATAACGGGTATAATTTATCTGCGGGTCCAACAAAGATATATCGCCGGTATAACTACCGGGATTGGAACTAAGCATATTTCCATCTATAAGATCGCCGACAAACGCGTTCATCCCGTCATTGGAAAGACAGTAATTCGGTCTGAATAAATTACCGTAAAAATATTGAATACCTAAATCCACGGAACTTATAGTGGTCGTAAAACGAAGACCGGCTTGAAAATATTCAATGCCCGACGTGTCGGGAAATTCAAATGAATAATCGGGCAAACCGGAAGAGAACATCTGATTCATCTGAGATATATTATTTATCATTTCACCTTTCTGCTGTTGGGTTAAATATGGATTTGAAAGAATTGAATAAATTAGTTCATTTATTCTTAGAGATGCTCTGGTTTTAATCTCTTCTACGGTCATTTCCGTCATATCTGAGTATTGCGAGGGAGTCCAGCGTCCTTCGGAAGCGAAGCGGTGGCCTATAAAGTTGGGAATAAATACCCCTTCCAATTTTGAAAAACTTCCCGCGTTCCATGTGATGTGAACCATAGGACGGGCGATTTTTCTTTCCCTTATATCCATAATATCTATCAAATCCGTATAATCAATCGGATTAATTACGTCTAACGGGCCGTTGCTGTCAACTCTTCCCCATGTTAATTTACGATAACCCGCCTCGATATTCACGGGACCGATATATGCGCGAAAATAAAGTTCGTCGATAATAAGGGGAGTGTAATTCAATTCACTTAATTTTGAACTTCCCGTCCATAATTCGTTTATGGAATCCGAATTAAAATTAAAAACGGAAAAAACGTCGATAAAAGGACTTGTAAACGCCAAATTGAGTTTTACATTCCACGATGAATCGATAGCCGTTTCTTCATCGGCAAAATCATTAAAATACGGTATCGCCTCGGCGGAAATTTCTCCGCCGGCCGTAAATGCCATTGAAGATTTTGAAGTTTCCCCGTCATCTTCGGAACCGAAACCGAAATCCTGCGCCCAAATAACGCCGTTTATAACCAAAACGGCGACGGTAAATAAAATTGTTTTTCTTAACATATATTCTCCAAAATATATTTATTTACCGACCTTACCTGTTTCAAGATAGGCGGTAGTAAAAACCCCTTCCGGAATGGGATCGTTGTATTTGACAATCTCGTTTAAAATTGTAGTGGACGTTCCGGCGGCGTGGGTTGTCATTTTAGTGACCGTAACGGTAAGACGGTCCTGAATGTTCTTAACCCCCGACATTTCGACCGTTTTTACAAGGGTGTTTCTTTTATCGTAACATTCTATTTTCATGATAATAGAGGTATCCTTCGTTATCCATTGAACCATTTTAGAATACTGAAAAGAGCCGTCCTTGGGTACCGATTGAATCACGTAACAGGCTGAGCCGTTAAAATTTTCCTCCCTAAGCAGGGAATGCGCGTCAAGTTCCGCGCCGCGGCTTGTAGCGGAAATATCGTCATAGGAAAAGTCGGTCCCCATAAAGCTTCCCGAACCTTCGGAAGAAGCGATGCGCCTTACCTTTCCCAGGTTGGGCAGGAAAATCCAGCGGTCATCGGGGCCTTTTTTATTTTCCATGGTAAGGAAACGGCTTCCGGCTACGCTTTCCGGCTTTTGAAAAACAATAACGTTACGCGTCCCGTTCGGACCGTCTTTTGAATAATTATCAATGACCCTTTCCGTGGTTGATCCGTCTTTGGCCTGAATGACCATTTTTGACCGCATAGAAACGGTGTCCGCTTTTATTCTGTTTCTTGAAGCCTTTACGACTGAATCGGCGTCCTGGGCGTGGATCGTAAAGAGCGTTCCTAAAAGGAAGACCGATAAAATGAGCTTGTTTTTCATATATTCTCCTTATAAATAAATTTTGGTTTAATTAGCATTAGCAGGGCGGGAAGAACCGTCAGGCTTACAAACGCGCTTGAAATCATCGTAATGGCGATTAACATTCCAAGATCGCCTAACATGACGAAATTGGACAGCATCAAAACGGCGAATCCCGAGCCGACCGACAAAGCGTTGATGATAATGGCTTTACCCGAACTGAAAAAAACATGACGCAGGAAATCGCCCCCGCCGCTTGCGGCAATGCCGCCCGCGGCAAGGTATTCCCTCTTATACGATTCAAGGCAGTGGATGGAGTAATCAATTCCGATTCCGACCGCGACGGCGGCGACCATCGAAGTGCCGAGATTCAGTTTAATTCCGGCGAATCCCATAACGGCGAAATTAATCAGTATGGAAATTGATAACGGGATAATTCCTATAATACCGGCTATCAATGATTTATTGGCCAATGATACTATTATAAAAACGCAAATTATCGAAAATAACATTGAAATAACCTGCGTTTGCACGACCTGATCATTCAATGAACTTTCCACCATCGTAGCGCCGCCCAAAGTAAATTTTACGTCGGAGGGAAAGTTCGCCGCGGCGTACTGTTCTATCGCGCGGAAAATGGCGTGGCTGTCTTCCATTCCCAAAGTACGCAACTGAATCGTAGATTTAAACGCCGTAGGTTCAAGCGGGTCGTTGGCGTATTCGCTGATGTTTCCCGAAAGCAGAACAAGGTAATTTGCTATTAACTTTTGCAGGTCTTCCTTACTTTCCTTGCCGTAACGTTTGGGATCGGTAGGTATTTCATAATATGCGGAACCCTCATAATTAATCTGCTTTTTAAGTTCCCAAATAAGGGCGTTAACATCCATCGAGCGGGATTTTCCAGCGGCGCGGTCAAACAGTTCTATTAATTCAGTTTGCGTGTAGACCTTATCTTTGTCAGCGCCTGAATTACCGGTGTTATTGGCGGATGATTCGGCGGAATTATCGTACTCAAAAGAGCCAAAACCGAAATCGTCAGTTCCAAAATCGCCGAATCCGAAACCGTCGGAAGACTTGGAAGACGCGGAAGGGGATGATGTTACGCTAAGCCCGTCGGGACTTTCGTTCGCGTTAAAAACCTGGTTAATGCGCTTTACCAGGTTCGTAAAGCCCATTACTTTGCCTACGCCGGGAACATTCTTCCGCAAATAAGCGGAAAGCCCGTCCATGGCCGCAAGAGTATCCGGGTGTAAAATAGTTTCCGTACTTTCGGCGCTCGCTACGACGCTTACGATTTTTGAACCGCCGAATTGCTGTCTTATAAATTTGTCCGCGATGTAAATTTCAGTACTTGGCCTGAAATATTCAACCATTACATTGTCAATTATTAATTTTGAAAAACCGTAAACGGAAACAATTACGACTATAAAAGCAAGAAAAAGGATAGTCTTTTTTCTCATAGCGAGGATTGAAAGATTATCCGCAAGGAATACGCTTACCCCCCTGCTTTCCGCTTCCGCGCCCTTGCTTATTTTAATTTTTTTCGGCCCCCTAATAATTAATAAGGAAGGAATAAGTAAAATGGAAACCAAAAATGCGGCGGCTACTCCAAAACTTGAAAAATAGCCGAATTCCCTGCAAGGGGCCACGGACGTAAAGCAGAATGAAAGAAAACTTACGAAAGTGGTTAACGCCGCAAGAAAGACGGGTTTTATAATTTTATTTACTATTTCAACAACAAGGGCGTTGTGTTCCTCGCGGCTTATGTCCGATTTATCTGTTTCACGTCTTAAAAGATAATGGGTTACAATATGGATTCCGTAAGCGCTTCCTACCGCCACAAGTATGACCGGCAGAACGGTGGAAATAACGGAAAGTTTAATGTTAAAAAGAGGCATCGCGCCGACGGACCATATTACCGATATAACTACCGAGATAAGGGGTAGTACGACGGGGGTAAAGGAGCGGAAGGAAATAAAAAGAATCAAAAGGACGACAAGAATTACAACGGGAATCAGCAGTTTAAGATCGGAGTTCATAGCCTCGTTTACGGTCGCGATAATGACGGGCATCCCGGTAACATGGACCGTCGCGTAATTATCAAAAACTTTATGGGCGATGTCCCTGATTTTAATAAAGTATTCGCTTGTCTTTTTAGAGCTTGCCTGTTCTGAATTTATTGACAACGGTATTAAAATTTGAGTCGCGGTAAAATCATCTGAAAAAAGCGCCCGCTCGTACATGTCCCAGGAGAGAAGGCGGTGTTTTAATTCCGCAATTTCCTCACGCGTTCCCGTAAAACCGCTTTTTAAAAGTTTTTCTACGACAATAGCGTCGTCCTTCGACGTAATATATTCGGCGTTAATTAACGAAGTTACGCTTTTAACGATGGGTATTTCTTCAACCTCGGTCGTATAATCCCTTATGCTGTTAATAAAATCAGCGTCAAAAACCGTGCCGTACTGCCGTTGGAGCCCTACAAGGATGAAAAAAGAGCTTCCGAACATTTTGTCGATCCACTGTGTCGTTTTTAGGGCGGGATCGTTAAGCGGCACAAAGCGGAGGTTGTTATTTTCCAATTCGGCTTTTGGAAGTTGAAAACCGAAAAATATCGTAATAATAACTATAATTGCGGTAATTAACCATGGGTATTTAAGTATTTTTTGCATTTCTTCCTTTTGTCTAAAAATTACAAAATAAAAGAAATATTGTCAAGTTCTTTTGAAATATCCTCCCATTCGCGGGTTTTGGCTTCGATAACCGCGGCGCAATCGTCCAATTTTATTTTAACGGCTTTCGCTTTCTCGCCGTTTGAATAAACGTCCCGGCGGGCTAATTCCGCTTCTAATTCGGCTTTCTCTTTTTCAAGTTCATCCAGCGATTTAATAATTTCCGCCTCCTGTCTTTCCAATTTACGGAATTTCGCCTGTTTTTGCTTGTCTTGGATCCTTTTTTCAATGTTTGTAGTGTTATTCTGTTTCGTATTATCGGGAAGTAAATTTTTTGTTTTTGACATTTGTGAAGATTCCGTTTCTTTATGTTCCGCGTTTGCCTTGGAATCCAGATAGTACGCGTAATTGCCGTAAAATAATTTCGCTTTGGCGGGAGCGTCGTCCGTACCCGGAGTGAGTTCGAGGGTTTTTGTGGAAAGCTCTTCCATAAAGGCGCGGTCATGGGAAACAAAGATAATAGTTCCCGCGAATTTTTTTAAAGCGTCCAGTAAAATATCCTTTGAATACAGGTCAAGGTGATTTGTCGGTTCGTCAAGAACGAGCAGATTCATCGGCTTTAAAAACATTTTTAACAGCGCTAGGCGGCTTTTTTCTCCCCCGCTTAAAACCGATACGCTTTTGTATACGTCGTCCCCCCTGAATAAAAAAGCGCCTAACATGTCGCGTAACTTTGGAACAAGTGGAAAAGGCGCTTCTTCCTCCATAAACTCCAGTATTGACATAGGGGAGTCCATCGCCTCCGCCGCGTCCTGTGAGAAATATCCCGTCTTTACGCCGGTTCCAAGTTTTACGCTTCCTGAAAAATCATTATCGGCGCCGGCGATTATCCGCAATAGGGTAGTCTTGCCCGCGCCGTTCGGGCCCGCGACCACAAGCCGTTCCCCTGAGTCAAGGCAAAGGTCAAGCGCGGATAATACCGGATGTTTTCCGTAACTTTTTCCTATTCCCTCAAGAGTGAGGGCGATATTAGGCGAATGAGGCGGAGGCGGAAAACTGATGTCGATTTTTTTAAAGGATTCGGGTATTTCAACGTGTTCCATTTTTTCAAGACGTTTTATCAGTTCCTGCGCGAAAGCAGCTTTTGTCGCCTTGTAACGGAAACGGCGGATAAGGGCCTCCGTTTTCGCAATCTCCTCCTGTTGTTCGGCGTAACGCTTAACAAGACTCGCCAGCTCTATCCGGCGAGTTTTTTCATACGCGCTGTAATTTCCCGCGTATCTTTTTAAATCCCCGTCGTAAAGCTCATAAACCTCATTTACGCACATATCAAGAAAATATCTGTCATGCGAGACCAAAAGATAACCCCCATTAAAATCATTAAGCCAATTTTCAAGCCATGATCTCGCCTCTATGTCAAGGTAATTTGTCGGTTCGTCCAAAAGAAGAATATCCGGTTTTTCCAAAAGAATTTTAGCGAGGGCGATACGCATCTGCCAGCCGCCTGAAAATTCCCCCGTATCGCGGCTTGAGTCTTTGGCGGAAAAACCAAGACCGGAAAGAACAGACGCTATTTCGCCTTCGCTCCTGTAGAAGCCGGTTTCCTCTATCTGTTCCTGTAAATTGTGATGTTCCTCTATCAGAATTTTAGTCGTAGAGCCGTCGTTTTCGGCTTTTTCAAGAAGCTCTCCCGTTTTTTCCATCTTTTCGAGTAACGCGTGGACAAAGCCAAAAGCGGTTTCAACCTCGTCGCGAAGGGTCTTGCCGTGATGGACTATTCCCGACTGCGGCAGATAGGAGATACGGCAGTCTTTTTGTACGGCCCGATCCCCTAAGTCAGCGTTTAATTTTCCCGCTATTATTTTCATTAATGTGGATTTACCGCTGCCGTTCGCCCCCGTTAGGCATGATTTAGAGCCTGAGGCGAGGCGTAGCGATACGTCTTTGAGTATGTCCCTGTCGCCGAAACTTAGGCCGATACGGGAAAATTGTACGAAAGCCATTTTTAAAGAGGGGAGTCTTTGAAGAAATACAAAACCACGGGGGACGGCGCTCTTCGCATAACGGTAATGTCCTCTATTCCGTAATCGGGCACGACCTCAAGGCGCAGTCCCTGATTGTCAAGGGCGTATAAAAAATAGACGGTGTTTTTCTGTCTTATATCGGTAAAACGTAATGTAAAAGCGCCGTTATACCGTTCTTCATAAGACGGCGAAATAAACAGATCCATGCTGATCCGTCCGCCGCCTTTGGTTTCCTGCGGGATAACCTGCGGAACAAGAAGATCGTATCCTGTCCATGAGAAATCGCCTGTTTTCATTAATGTGATGGTTCCGTAGTTGTTGCTTGTAAATACCGGACCCTGATGATAAATCGACAGGTATTGGGTTTCACGCCGCGCGTTTTCCTGAATGACAAGATCCTCTACCTTGACCGGAAGAGCGGAAAATAAAAGAGTGCGCTTTAGACCGGAATTTTCCATGAATTGCACCGCTAGAGTCGTATTTGTCCTTAGTACCATTTGAAGGTTCGTTCCCTCAAAATTCCACGCTCGTTCTCCTTCGGAATTTATTCTTTGGTATGTAAATTGCCTTTCCAAATCGGGCAGAATAATTCTCGCGATACCGGTATCCTGTCCGGGATCAAAACGGTAATTTTTTTCCATCTCCTGAATATTGATATGCCCAGAATTGATCATTTGCAGATAAATCTCGGAAGACCATATCTTTGACAAAACAATATCAAGGTCCGGATCCGGCGTATCGCTTTTGGAACCGCCCGATTGCTGGACGGAATTTTCGTTTTGATTAAATATTTTTAATCTGTAAGAAAAACAGTAACCGGTTACCCCGTCGTTTGTAAGCACTTTGTACCACTCGCCGGGCAGGGGATCGCCCGTCGTGCTAATGGGAGGATTGCCGTTGGCGATCCCAAGAACCTTTACAACCTCTCCAAGACGCAGGCGGTATACGCGACGCGAGTTATTGTCGGTGTTATCCCGTATTGGAAGACCGTCCTGTAAATTTTCAGCGTACATCACCGCGTATGGAGCGAAATTTTCAGCCCATTTCTCGGCTTTTCGCTTGCTGTTGAAAAATTCAAGCTGGGTAAGGGGAATTTCCTTCTTATGCTCATTCCGCGAGATCGGTATTTCAGGTATGCCGACTACCCATTTTTTTTCGATATTTGATTTGATATAAACGGGTAGAACGGTGCCTGAATCAACCGGCGGATCGTCAATAGACCACAATAAAACCCCGTAACCCAATCTTGAACAAGAAGAAAGTAACGGTATGTAAAAAAGAGCAAATAAAACTAATAAACGGTTTAATTTATTCAACTACTGCTATGATATCAGCCATTTTCAGGATCAGGTGCTCTACACCGTCGATTTTAACCTGGGTTCCGGCATATTTATCGTACATAACCTTATCGCCGTTTTTTACGGTGATTTTTTCTTTTTCCGTGCCCGGTCCCACCGCTACAACGGTTCCCTGCTGTGTTTTTTCCTGCGCCGTATCGGGAATAATGATTCCCCCGGCTGTTTTTGCTTCATTTTTTTCGAGTTTGACCATAACCCGGTCTCCTAAGGGAATAACTTTCATTTTTTTCCTCCGTTTAGAAATAATTATTGGGTACTATAATACAAAAAACAAATTTTATAGTCAAGTCTAGTATGCGCCTCTGTCCAATTCAAGGCCGGCGGTCAGGTTATCGGGATCAAGTTCCAGCGCGTATAGAAGGGCTTGCCTCGCGTCCGCAGGGCGTTTTAGCGCGGTAAAACACCTTGCGATATGGATTTGTATTCGGGCGGCGGATTTGTTTTCCTGTGGATTTGAAAACTGTAGTTTTTCAACGGCCAATTTGTATTGTTCAAGGGCGCGGCCAAAGGAGCGCATAGATTCCAAAATCAGGCCGTAATTGGCGAAATCTTGCCAATCCGGTTCCTTTAAAAGTTTGGGGCGCAGGAGTTCTTCCGCGTCGTCAAGTTTTCCTTCAACCATAGAATATAAGGCCTTGTAAACATCGATCCAGTTTTCATTAATCAGGAGCTGATCCATTCGTTTAAGAAGAATCAACGCTTCATCATAACCGCGTTGGAAAAAGAAAAGACGGCACGCCCATTTGTAAAGTTCTAAGTTTTTTTCATGCCGATCCAAAAGAAGCCATGTTTGGGCGATTTGATAGCCCGGATTCCGTCCCTGCGCCATGCGTTTGCAAATTTCAAGGTCTATATAAGGGTAATCATTCGGGGAAAATTGTTTACTACCTCTTAGTAACGCGAGCGCCTTAGCGTTTTCAAAAAAGCGGCTGTAACGGATAAGTCCGAATTGACGGCTGTTTGAATTCGATCCCATTTCAAGGTTTACAAGTTTATTCAAATAGTCCGCCGCCAAATCGCCGTCCTGTGAGGTTACCGCGAGGTTGTAGAGGCTGATTTCATTTTGAATATTCGCCAAAATAAGCCAGAGCGCCTGGGCGTTTTGCGGAAACCCCGCGAGGTACAGAGCGTCCGCCTGCCGTATCATAGCGTCATTGGTGTTTAAAGAAGCGAATAATTCCGCGCTTCGCGGAAGATCGCCAAAATCGTAATTGTACTCGGCGGCAAAACGTATCGTCTGTAATGAAGGTTCCCCGTTCAACAGGGTCTGTACATCCGAGGCGGCCCCGTGGTAATCGCCGCTAAGAATTTTTAAAATCGCCAAATTAACGGCGACTGATTCCGTCCCGTACGCGTAAAGATTTTCAGGTAACGTCCTTGCTTTTTGCGGGGAATTAAAATCTCCCAATAGCACATACAGGGAAAGACGCAACTCGTTAAAAGAGGGTTCCGTTATAAACGGAAGCCAATCTCTAAGCTGACTTTCAATTTCCCTTGTGACGGCGGAATCCTTTATAATAGCGGCTACGGCGACGGCGATAATAGGCTCCGATTTGGGATATGCTTTTAGCGCTTTATTCAGGGAAGAGCGGTAAATTTCCTCCGACGGTCTGTGATTCTTGGCGAGAATCCTCCGCCGTTTAAGGATAGAAAGCCACGATTCGACGCTGATAGCCTTTTTTTCCATCTTGTCAAGTTCGCCGTGAAGGCGGTCGTACTCCCTTTGCGTTCCGTAAAATTCATCCGCTACCGCGTCATAATCGCGCAGAAGTCTTAAAAAACCGTCCTGTTTGCGGAAGCTTTTCCAAACGTCTCTTTCGCTGAAATGAAGAAAAATTAACGCGCCTAACGCTAAAATTAAAAGCATTAAACCCGCGAGCAGAGTTACCCGTAAATGTTTTTGATTGCCGCGCGTTGAACTCATGATGATTTTTGGGTCGGGGCGGCGGAGGGGTCCCCAAGCGTTATGCGAATACTGTCAAGAACTCCGTTTACAAATTTGTAGGAGTCGTCCGCTCCGTATTCCAGGCAAATGCCGATGGCTTCGTCTATGACGATGGAAGGGGATATGTCTTTTTGAAACATCAATGTATATACCGACATCCGTAATATAGCGAGGTCTACGCGGTTAAGGCGAGTTATATCCCAATTTTGCAGATGTTTTTTAATCGTTTCGTCAATAATTTTAATATTTTCAATCGCGCCTACGATTAACATTCTGGAAAATACCGCCATTCCCTCGTCGAGGGATTTTAACTTTTTTTCATCAAGCCAGGCGAAAGTTATAAGCTCCTCTACCGGGACTCTGTTGGATTCCCATGAATAAAGGGCTTGAAACGCTAAAATACGGCTCTTCCGCCTGGATGCCATTTTTCTACCAATTTAAATTATTCTCAAATATTTGGAATGTTTTACCCGTTCTTAATTCCTTTACTATCTCTTCGCTTGCCTTTTTTACGGCCTCCTGCTGTCTTTGGTTTAACAGGCCCTGACCTATATAATCTCTTACCGTCATTCTTGTTCCCAACTGAAAAATATCAGTTAACTCAAGATGTTTTTCAGCGTAATTTTCGGTTATCTTAATAATCTGATAAGCGTCTTTACCTTCTATTAACCTTGATACCTGCCCCTGTTTTAAGCTGAAAGCGATATCCATGAAGGTTTGCCCCAGGAGATTTCTGGCTTCCGGATTTCTTGGAAGATAACCCGCGTCTCCCGCCTGATAACCCGAGTTAGGGGTGACGCTCCTCTGGGCGACCTCGTCAAACTTCGCGGGGTCGTTGTTTATTTCCCTTACAAGCGAGTCCGCGAGCGTTTTTGCCTTTGTTCTTGCCGACGCGTCGGAACCGTATGAAACCTGTATCATACTGCAACGGATTGTCTCGGGACGTACAAGTTTGCCTCTTAAAAGGATATATTCATTTTGGATTTCCTGATCTGTCGGCATTTTTACGGAATTAATAATATCTCCCTTTTTTGCCATGAGGTATTTTTGAACGATTAATTGTTTGCGAAGCTGTTCCCTGAAAGCCTGTATATCAAGACCGCTTTCATTCTTAACGGCTTGCGAAAATTCCACGTCCGTAGGCTGGCGGCCAATCTGTTGGGCCAACACGTTGCGTAATTGTTGGACTTGCTGGTTTAATTCGTTTTCAGTAACCATTATTCTGTCGCGTTCCGCGGCTTGAATAACCAGCCTTTCATTGATTATTACGTCTAAAACCTGAAGCCGCTCGGCCTTGGTTAAGGTCTTCCCTGAGGATTTTTCCAATCGTTCCACATCCGTACGGAGTTGTCCTACGGTAATAGCCTCGGTTTTTGTTAAATTTACAGTTGCCGCGGGCTGTAAAGACGACTGTGAGAAAGCAGATACCGCGATAAAAAGCGTTAATAATACAAATACAATCCGTTTCATAAATTGTCCTTATAGTTAATATATCACAAATATAAACAAATAGTAAATGGGAAGGTTAAATTAAAATCGCTCGAATTCTTCGTACACCGGCGGAAGAAGATTGCTCTTTTTGTATTTTAAACGTACCGAGAACGCCTATTTTTTCCACATGGGGACCGCCGCATACTTCTTTTGAAAAATATTCCGATACCGAATTGCCGATGGTATAAACTTTTACCTGCGATTCATATTTTTCTCCAAAAAGGGCGATGGCTCCCCGCGCTTTCGCTTCGTCAAGACCCATTGTTTCCATAAAAACAGACAGGTCTTTTTTAATCTGCTCGTTTACGATGTCTTCCGCTTTCTTAATTTCTTCGGCGGTCATAGGCGCGTCATGCGCGAAATCGAAACGCAGGCGTTCGGCCGTGATATTGCTCCCCTTCTGGGCGACATGATCCCCGAGTATTGTTCTTAGCGCCTTATGCAGAAGGTGGGTGGCTGTATGGTACTTTACCGCCATTTCCCCCTGATCCCCAAGACCGCCCTTGAAAGCCTGCCCGCTTTGGGAGCGGGAAAGTTCCTGATGTTTTTTAAAAGCATCGTCAAATTCTTCGCGATTAACGGTCATTCCGTGTTCGGAAGCAAGTTCTTCCGTAAGCTCTATGGGAAAACCGTAGGTGTCGTATAGCTTGAAGGCAAGCCGCCCCGACATGATTTTTCGCGGGTCTTTTAATAAATTGGGAAGGATTTTTTCAAACTCATGTTCGCCCTTCTGTAAGGTTTCCATGAATTTTTCTTCTTCCTTGTTAAGCTCATTTTTAATAAATAAGCGGTTTTCCTCAAGTTCGGGATAAGGCCCCTTGAATTGTTCAATGACAACCTCGGCGATATTACACAGGCTTATTCCCGAGGAGGTTAATTTTCTCCCATGTCTAACCGCCCGGCGGATAAGTCGCCGCAGAACATAACCCGCCCCCACGTTGGAGGGGCTTACCGCTTTCGGATCGCCTAAAATGAAGGCGGCCGAGCGCGCATGATCGGCGATAATCCGTATTGAACGATCTATTTCAATATTGTCGCCGCTTGAATATTTACACCCCGAAGCTTTTTCAATCGCGGCGATAATAGGTTCAAAAATTACCGTATCGTAAACGCTTGCTTTGCCGTTGAGGACGGTCACGGTTCTCTCGATGCCCATGCCGGTATCGACGCACTTTCGCGCGAGAGGCTCGTAAGCGCCGCCCGCGTTTTTGTTGTACTGCATAAAAACATCGTTCCAGATTTCCAGCCATTTTTTACACGAACATCCCGGCTTACAGTCGGGACTGCAAGGCGCATCCCCCATGTAGTAGAACATCTCGGTATCAGGACCGCAAGGGCCGGTGGTTCCCGCGGGTCCCCACCAGTTATCCTCTCTCGGCAAATAGGCAATCCTATTTTCCGGAATACCCATTTCCTTCCAAATCGCAGCCGATTCATCGTCCTTGGGAACTTCCCCTTCGCCCTTAAAAACGGTAACCCCCAATTTTTCAATCGGGATATTAAGCCACCGCGGGGAGGTTAAAAATTCAAAACTCATTTTAATAGCTTCTTCTTTAAAGTAGTCCCCCAAAGACCAGTTGCCCAACATTTCAAAAAATGTCAGGTGGCTTGGATCTCCCACGCTGTCGATATCCCCGGTGCGTATGCACTTTTGAAAATCCACAAGCCTCTTGCCCGCCGGATGTTCCTGTCCCAAAAGATACGGGACAAGCGGATGCATACCCGCCGTCGTAAAAAGTACGGTAGGGTCATTCTCCGGCAGGAGCGACTTGCCCTGTATTTGGGCGTGTCCCTTGGAAACAAAAAAATTGATATACTTTGAACGTAATTCATCGGCTGTCATGCGGGTAGTTTAGCATGAATGGCGGGGGAGAGTGAAGAGAGAGAAAATAAAAAATAACAAATAACAAATAAAAAAGGAAAGAAATAGAAGTTAGTAAAAGAAGCATGTTGTCAACCTGCAATGCTTATTAAGCAATATCTTCCTTTATTATTTCTTATTTTTTATTTATTATTTGCTCATGCGGAAACTCTATGAAACAAAAGAAAAACCTAAAAAAGCGTTTTTAGTCAGTATAATAACCGGCAAGTCAAACGAAGACGCGATGTGCCGCGAACTTGAGGAATTGGCGAAAACCCTTGAACTTGAGATCGCCGCGCATGAAAAAATTCGCGTTCGCGAGAAAACCGCGAAGTTCGGCATGGGGAGCGGAAAAGCGGAGGAATTGTCAAATAAAGCCGTAGAAATGCAAGCGGATCTGCTGGTCTTTGACTGGAATCCCAGCCCGTCCCAGCAGAGGAATTGGGAGGAACTTTCAGGCCTTCCCGTCGTGGACAGGCAGGAAATTATTATCCGTATTTTCGCGCGAAGGGCGATTACAAGAGAGGCGGAATTGCAGGTCAGGCTCGCGGAACTTACATATTTCTTGCCGAGGTTAACCCATAAGTATGTCGATCTTTCTCGCCAGCGCGGAGGCCGTTACGGGACAAAAGGCGCGGGGGAGACAAAACTTGAAACTGACCGCAGAAAAATAGAAAAACAAATTAATCTGCTTGAAAAAGAAATCGATCAGGTACGAAAACAGCGAAAGACCCAAAGAGGACGGAGGGAACATAACAATATACCCGTATGCGCGATTGTCGGTTATACAAACGCAGGCAAATCAAGTCTTTTAAACGTACTGACGGGAGCGGACGTACTTGCCGAGGACAAACTTTTCTGTACCCTTGACGCCGTTACGCGGCGTTTCCAGTCCGCGCCGAAGGTTACGGTATTGCTTACCGATACGGTAGGTTTTATTCGTTCCCTTCCGCATTCGCTAATAAAAGCCTTTCACTCAACTCTGGAAGAAGCGTCTTTGGCGGATATCCTTATACACATATTGGACGTGTCGGAGCCCGATATAGAGGGTAATTATGAAACTACAATAAATGTTTTAAGGGAACTTTCTAATATGAAAGGATTAAACGCGGACGAACTTAAATCCGCCGGGAAAAATACGGATTCACAAGCTGAAAAACCGTCCATTGATATTCCGATGATCACCGTCCTAAATAAAATCGACCGTTTATCAAGCGGTGACGTGGAGGAATTGCAAAACCGTTTTCCGGATAGCGTCGCGGTTTCCGTAAAAAACGGCATTGGATTGGATACGCTAAAAGAAAAAATCGCTGATTTAATACGAAAAATTTCACGCTAAGAGCGTGAAGGTACAAAAAACACAAAGGGAGCTAAGGGGTTGTTGTCCTAAAATTATATGCGGAGCTTCACGATAAGATAACGGACATAAACCATTGATTCCTCTTCGCGATCTTTGTTCCTTTACGTTAGCCTTCTCCAAACCTATTGTTTAGTCCAAACAGGACCGTTCTTTACAAAAGTTCCCGCGGCTTTTTTATTCACGGTGCTCGCGTAGACGTTACGGAGACTCTCTTCAAATGTTCTCATGTTGTCATCGTGCATATTTGCCGGAAGCGTAACACGGGTAAGAGTGTCGGGGAAAGTAGGGGTAAAGGCGCTGTAATGCGCGTGATCTCCGCCGATACGCGGGCAGGGCAAGTTGTTAATATTGGTTAATGTAGCCAAAGATACGGGTATAATAACGGCGGTCATCGGGTTTTTGGTAAAAGCGTCGTCATGAACTTCCAGAATACCGTTTGGAAGATTTAATGATTGTATTTGGTTTTGATGAAACGCGTAACGGCGTACTGTTTTGATGGTGGCCGGTAATGTTACGACGGGCAATTGATTATTTCTAAAAGCGCTTTCACCGATAATTGTAACCCCTCTGCCGATTGTTACGCTTTTAAGTCCGCAATCTTTAAAAGCCCTTGCCCCTATTTCCGTTACCGTATCGGGAATAAAAACTTCCGAAAGACTCTTATTGCCTTCAAACGCGCCTAATTCGCTAACTTCCATCCGTCCCTGGGCGATTCCGCCTTTTATTATTTTTATGCCTCTTCCTATGGTAATTCTTTCAAGATTGTTGCCGTAAAAAGCGCCATAGCCGATTTCCGTTATCGTATCGGGGATAACTAAAGTTACAATACCGCAGTTCTTAAAAGCTTCATTTCCAATGACTGTCGCGTTAACGCCGTATATTTTCGCGGGTATTACTACGTTAAGAATGCCAAAATGTACCGTGTGGCTTACTCCGCCTATATTTATTGTTTTGCTTTCCGAAGCTTTATATTTGGTGATTGTAATAGTGGCGGTCGTGTTTTGTATAACGTCAAAATCATCGTCCTTTATAGCCCTGTTATACGATGCCATTTTAGCCTGTACTTCCTTCGCTTCGGTGATAAGGCGTTGGGTCTCGACGATTTCAACCGTCGATAAACCGCCTGTGGTGACGGCGTGTTCGTATTGGGCTATCGCTTCAGGATACTTACCGGCGATAAACAATTCGTTCGCTTTATGAACCGACTGCCGCGCCTGCTCCGCGCGTTCTTTCTCGGCCTGCGCTTTTGCCAACTGTTCCTGTTCCGCCTGCGCCCTTCTCTGTTCTTCAATGGCTCTTTGTTGTTCGGCAAGCGCTCTTTGTTCCTGCTGTTCCGCCTGTTGTTCCGCGAGCGCCTGGGCTTTTACCGCTTCCTCTCTGCGGTTCTGTATATTGCGGGTATTATGTCCCGGAGGCGCATACCTGATCGCCGAATTGTACAGCGTTATCGCGTCCTTATAATTTCCCTCCTGAAAAAGACCCTGCGCCTGATCGAAAGCCTCTTGCATTCTCTTCTCCTGCGCTTCCTTCAAAAGCGGAGGAACAGTCTTATTCTTCGGTTCGGCTTTTAAAGCCGCTTCAAACGCCGCGACCGCTTCCGCATAATTTTTTTGTTTTAAATGTTCCTGTCCCTGCGTGATAAGTGTTTTAGCATTCTGCGCAAATAACGCTCCGCAAACAAGGCAGGCAATTAATACCGTTACTATTATTCGTTTTGCCATGACACAACTCCTTAATAATTAGTATTGTCGTAAAAAAAACCGCTTTTTTAACCTAATAATATAATTTTCTTCTATTTTTACCGTATATGTCAATAGGGTTTTGTAAAAAACAAAATTAAACAACATTATAAATATAACGTTTTTATTAAAAAAAACAGGCTGTAGTTTTGTCCGTTTTTAACAGTTTTATATTAGACTATTGCTTAATTAAAAAATATACGCTAACATTAAAAAGAGGTAAAATATGGCTGAAGACCTTATGGATAAAGTATTTTCCTTCTTTTCCGGCGAAGGACTTACTGATGAAAAGCAGAATATGCTTAAGGGCATCGCTAAAGAACTGAGTCAGAGCAAGTACGCTAAATTTTTTAAGGTTAGAACGGAAGAAGCCGATCCTTCCTTGTTATCATTTTTATTTTCCGTATATAAAACTATTTATCCCATCAAATTGTTCATGAAAGATGAGCAAAAAATGGCGAGATTACGGCATTTAACCGTAGAATCATGTATTGACCCTAAAATAAAAGAGATAGTAAAACGGCTGGATACGGCGTATCTTGAATCAAAGCTAAAAACCATGAGCGGTGAAGCGCTTATAGCGGCTATTCAGGCTGATGTTAATTTACTGACCACCCAATTTGACAATGTTCATACAAGTACGGTAAACCACAGGTATGAATTGGCATCCGCCTTAAATCAGCTGGTAAAGTATAATTTTCCCGGTTTTTTCAAAAAATTCGACAATCATTTTGCCGACGGAAGCTTCCTTGTGGAGCCAAAATTCCCCGCGGTTAAGACTATCCTGATAATTGACCAAATAGGCGACTTTTTATCGGCTACCCATGCCCTTAGACCGGAAGAAGACTGGAACGGACTTCTAAAAATTTTAAAAGAATGTGAAGGGCAGGATCTTGTTATCCCTGACCAATTCAATAATATGATTAAAACGCTAAGGGAAGTCCATACCTCAAAGATTCTTGAATTAATGATTCAATACACCCTAAGAAACCCAGTTTGGCAGTTCAAACACACTGTTTTTAACGAAACAATCGGCGATGTATGGCTGGAAGCCAAGAAAAACGAAGCCAACGCCTTCATTACGAGGATCAATAACGCCAAAAAGGCAAGCCAAATAAGCGCGCTATCCAAGCAGGTTTTTGAATCTTCCGACCTTAACAGGATGGAAAACTACACCGTACAGTTAAATGAGGTCTACAAAAGAAAGAATGTTGATTATTATATATATGCCGAGGGGTTAAATTTCCTAAAAGCCCTTATGGATGACTATATTAGTAAGGAAATCAAGGAATTATGCGATATTCTGCTTATCCGGGGCCAATGGACAAATAATACCATGGCGCGGGAAATGAGCGACGCTTTCCACAGGGTTGAGGATACCGCCGCATCCATAGCCGACTTGGACGTAGTTTTATCCGAAGACGGCCAGGATGGATCCCGTTTACGCGCTTCAGTTCTCAGGATTGACAGGGATCCGACACAGGCGCGGACTATAAACAGCATAGTCGGGAAGGTAAACGACGAAGCCTATGATATTATTAATGAGGCCGTTCAGGGGCTTATAATTGTAGGAAAACACCTAAAAAACCTCATTGAGGATGTTGAAAAGAAGCACCCGGAACTGCTTGTAAACTGGAGGGAGATAAATCTGGCTTCCAAAGAACCTATTCACCAAAGGATGATAACCACTTTTAAGAGGATAAATTATTTTATCCAATTAATGCATTTATGTACTCAATAATGTTTTTTGGTATTGACTATAAAGTTTTTATATGTTATTATAAGCTTGTTATTATTATTAAGAAGGTGAAATTATGGAAATTCAAGTTCAGGAACTTATCGATAAGATAAAGAAAGACGGAATTAAAACCGCGACGGAAGAGGCGAATAAGATCAAGGTCGAGGCCGATACCGAGGCCCGCAGGATCATTGAGACCGCCAAAAAGGAAGCGGACGATTTGATTGAACGCGCCAAACAGGATGCGGCGCGTTCGGAAAAAGCCGGGATTGCAGCACTGGAGCAGGCCTCGCGCAACCTTATTCTAGCGTTCAAGGATGAAGTCCAAGCCTTGCTTAACAAAATAATCAATGAAAAAGTAAGCGCGAATTACAACGAGGATGTATTAAAATCCGCGCTGCCTGAATTGATTAAGTCATGGGCGGACAAAAACGGCTCGGATCTTTCCGTTATATTGCCGGAAAACGAGCTTTCCAAGCTTCAGGGATACTTTAATGATAAATTAAAGAATGAACTGTCAAAGGGAGTAGAGCTAAAGTCCAACCGTAAATTAGTTTCCGGTTTTCATATTTCAAATAAAGAAGGTTCCGTATACTACGATTTTTCTTCTGAAGCTGTCGCGAAACAGCTTTCAGCTTATTTAAATCCAAAGTTGGCGGAACTTTTAAAGAAGTAGTCAGAAGGAATAAAAAAGGTGGGATCATACTATTATTTCATAGCCCAGCTTCCTTATCTTATGTACGGAACAAAACCGCCTATGTCTTCTGAAAATTATAAGGCGATGGTCGCGAATCTGTTAGATAATAACGACGCGAAATTTATGCGGTATCTTTCCTTTGATAACGTGTTTTCAGACGATTCCTGCGACTGCGCTTTTATCATTGACTGGCGGGATTGGGAACGCGCCCTTAGATTGAATCTCGCGAAAGAGAGGGCTTTAAAATTAAAGAAAGATGTTAAGGTAACCGACATTCCGTTTTTTCCGCAGGAGGCGGCTATCGCGGCTTCCAAAGCCGTAGACGAGAAATCCCCGTTGGACGGCGAGATTTTGCTGGATAAAGCGCGTTGGAACGCCATAGACACGATTGCGGGCAATGAATATTTCAGTATAAACGGCGTATTCGCCTATTATTTAAAATTATTACTGTTGGAAAGACGGCAAATCTTTAATGCGGAAAAAGGATTTGCGGAATATAAAACTTTGTACGCCTCCATTCTGGAAAGCGCGCAAAATTCCCCGGGGGAACCTAAATGATTGGAACAAAAGGAATAGTGACAGCCGTTAACGGCAACATGGTAAGCGTCCGTTTTGACGGAATCGTCTCCATGAACGAGGTCGGCTATGTAAAAGTCGCCGATAAACGGCTAAAAAGCGAAGTAATCAGAATTCGCGGCGAGATAAGCCAGCTTCAGGTTTTTGAAATTACCAAAGGTATTTCCATTGGCGATGAAGTTGAATTTACAGGGGATATGTTGTCGGTTGAGTTAGGCCCCGGTCTTCTTGGACAGGTTTACGACGGTCTTCAAAACCCGCTTCCCCAATTGGCGCAAGCCGCCGGATACTTTTTGGAAAGGGGCGTTTACCTTGACGCTCTGCCCGTATCCAATATGTGGCAATTTACGCCGAGGGCAAAGCCCGGCGATAAAGTGGAACGCGCCGATACTCTGGGAACGGTTCCCGAAGGTTCCTTTACCCACCGTATTATGGTGCCTTTTAACCTTTACGGCAGTTATACCGTTTCATGGATAAAACCCGCCGGAAGTTACAACATTCGCGAAACTATCGCGGAACTTAAAGATGAAAAAGGGAACGCCGTTCCGGTAACCCTCAGTTTCCGCTGGCCTGTAAAAAGGGCGATTAACTGCTACGAGGAACGCCTTAAACCCTCGGAACCGATGGTCACCCGCGTCCGTCTTATCGACACGTTCTTCCCGGTCGCCCGCGGCGGAACCTACTGTATCCCCGGCCCCTTCGGCGCGGGCAAGACGGTCCTTCAACAGATTACAAGCCGCTTTGCGGACGTAGATATAGTAATCGTAGCCGCCTGCGGTGAGCGCGCCGGCGAAGTCGTGGAAACCTTAAAGGAATTCCCCGAGTTAAAAGACGAAAGAACAGGCCGCTCCCTCATGGAAAGAACAATCATTATTTGTAACACTTCTTCAATGCCCGTCGCCGCGCGCGAAGCTTCCGTTTATACGGCTGTTACGCTCGCGGAATATTACAGACAGATGAGCTTGAACGTCCTATTGCTTGCGGACTCCACAAGCCGCTGGGCGCAGGCGATGCGCGAAATGTCGGGACGTTTGGAGGAAATCCCCGGCGAGGAAGCGTTCCCCGCATACATGGAATCTACAATCGCAAGCTTCTACGAAAGAGCCGGTATCGTACGCCTGCGCGACGGCGGTTTAGGCTCGGTAACAATCGGCGGAACGGTAAGCCCCGCGGGCGGTAACTTTGAAGAACCCGTTACGCAGGCGACATTGAAAGTCGTAGGCGCGTTCCACGGTCTTTCACGCGAACGCTCCGACGCGCGTAAGTTCCCCGCCATTCACCCGCTCGATTCATGGTCAAAGTACAAGGGAATCATCGAAGGCGAGAAAGTCGCCTACGCCCACGGATTTTTACGCCGAAGCGCGGAAGTCGAGCAGATGATGAAGGTTGTCGGCGAAGAAGGTACAAGCATCGAAGACTACATTATTTTCCTAAAGGGCGATTTAATCGACTCCGTATACTTCCAGCAAAACTCATTCGACGAAGTAGACGCGGCGGTCAAACCCGAAAGACAGAAATATGTTTTTGCCAAATTGCTGTTTATTCTTGGCTCTAAATTTACATTTACGGACAAGAATGACGCACGCACGTGGTTTAACAAGCTCAGGCAAAAATTCCTCGATTATAACGGCAGCCCATGGAAGAGCGAACGTTTTGACAAACTTGAATCCGAAATTGAATCGGCCGTAAAGAGCCAGTCACAGGGTCTTGATAAGACGGCCGAAAAAATTATTTATTAGGGCGGGAATTATGAACAAGGTATATAGCAAGATTGAATCAATAACGGGAAGCGTTATCACGGTCAAGGCGGACGGCGTTCGTTACGGCGACTTGGCGGAAGTAGATACGGTATTCGGCACATCTCTTGCCGAGGTAAACAGGCTTCAGGGCGATACGGTATCGCTTCAGGTTTTCGCCGGCGGCCGCGGTATCTCGACGGGCGATACAATCCGCTTTTTAGGAAGACCCATGCAGGTGGCGTTTTCCGATAACCTGATGGGCAGGGTGTTCACGGGTTCAGGCAAACCGCGCGATAACGGCCCCGAATTAACGGATAATAAAATTCCCATTGGCGGTCCCTCCGTAAATCCGTCCCAGCGCATTATTCCGCGCAAAATGATCCGCACCGGTATCCCGATGATCGATCTGTTCAACACATTGGTCGTTTCTCAGAAACTGCCTATTTTCTCGGTCTCCGGCGAACCGTACAACGATCTTCTGGCGCGTATCGCCATGCAGGCGGAAGTTGACGTAATCATCCTCGGCGGAATGGGTCTAAAATACGACGATTATCTTAACTTTAAAGACACGTTGGAAAACGCGGGCGCTCTCGCCCGTACCGTAATGTTTGTACACACCGCCAGCGATCCTACGGTTGAATGTCTTATGATACCGGATATGTCGCTCGCGGTCGCCGAACAGTTTGCCTTGCAGGGCAAGGACGTGCTTGTTCTTTTGACCGACATGACAAACTTCGCCGACGCGATGAAGGAAATCTCGATTATTCAAGAGCAGGTTCCCTCCAACCGCGGTTATCCCGGCGACCTTTACAGCCAGCTTGCGAGCCGTTATGAAAAAGCGGTTGACTTTGAAACAGCGGGCTCTATTACGGTTCTCGGGGTTACGACAATGCCCGGCGACGACGTTACCCACCCCGTGCCGGATAATACCGGTTACATTACCGAAGGCCAGTATTATCTTAAAAACGGCCGTATCGAACCGTTTGGTTCCCTATCGCGTCTTAAACAGCAGGTTAACGGCAAGACCCGCAAAGACCACCGCGCCCTTATGGACGGTATGATCAAGCTTTATTCGGCTTTCCGCGACACTCTCGAAAAAAAGGCGATGGGCTTTATAATGACCCCTTGGGACGAAAAACTTTTAAAATACGGCGTTCAGTTTGAAAAAAGGATGATGGATCTTTCAGTCAATATTCCGCTTGAAAAAGCGCTTGACTTGGGCTGGGAAATCCTTTCGGATTGTTTTAATAAAGAAGAAACCGGCTTGCGCACGGAATTGATTAATGAATTCTGGCCGAAAAAAGATTAGGGTAGTATGGCAAAAATTAAGCTCACAAAGAATGAGCTGAAAAAACAAAAAGACTCTCTTAAAATGTACAGGCGTTATCTGCCTACGCTGATGTTGAAAAAACAGCAGTTACAGGGGGAAATCAGGCT
>Ga0268262_10000056_pt1 | contig 129765 bp, 108 predicted proteins | sample TergutNc150P3_FD_190354 | JGI IMG/M metagenome (GOLD analysis project Ga0268262, IMG submission 190354) | Nasutitermes corniger P3 segment gut microbial community from laboratory colony in Florida, USA - Nc150 P3 (SPAdes) (version 2) | ecosystem: Host-associated > Arthropoda: Insects >...
GTGTACAACTCCGGAAATATGACATTGAAAGGATGTACCTTTTATAATAACCAAAGCGGCGGATCCGGCGGAGCGGTATTCAACTCCAGCGGAACCCTTACGTTGGTTGGGAACCTGTTCTACGGAAATACCGCGACGTCTGGCGGACCGGTAGTGTACAGGTCAGCCGGAACCGTCACTTCCGGTGGTTATAACGTAGTTGATGTTACATTAGGAACCACAAGCGCTCAAAGCGGATGGACCTCGGCAACAGGGGACAAGACTATAAACGTCATGCCCATGTCGCCCGTAACATTCAAGCTGACATCCGACAGCCCGGCGAAGAGTGTGCTTACAACTCTGCCTGAAAATTATCCAAGCCTTGACTTCTACGGCGCATCCATTACTGCCGGAGCATCTGCCGGAGCGGTACAGGCATCTTTATCAAGCAACAGCGGGTATTTCCTTGATTTATCGGTGAGTAACTCCGCGCTGGGCAGCGCAAGCTCATCGCCCACGCCTAACGCGGATGGATATGTTACCGCCGGTTCAGTTACCCTGACAGCGACCCCGAATGCGGGCGGCCTGTTCTCGTACTGGCTGGTAAATGGCACTCAACAAACAACCACCCCCTATACCTTTACGATAAGCGGGAACACCATAGTGAAAGCGGTGTTTGTTCGCGGAGTAACAAACAACGGAGACAATGAAACCACAGCGGGAACCTTGCGTTACGCTTTAACTAACGCGCAAACCGGGGACACTATCCGCTTCAACTCGGCATATACCATTGCGCTGGGAAGCCGCCTGACGGCAAGCGCCAGCAATGTCACCATTGAGGGAAATGGATCAACTATTACACGGGCCACGTCATGGACAGCCACAAGCTCTACTTCCCAACTGTTGTATGTCAGCGGTTCTAATGTGACCATTAACAACATACACTTTAAGGGCGGCAGGGCAACCGACAAGGGTGCGGCAATCAACTTAATTGGAGATTATCTTTACCTGAATTCCTGTATATTCAGCGACAACCAAACCAGTTCCACTGCCGCAACCGGCGGGGCGATATACGTCTACGGATATACGTATCTGAATGGCTGCACCTTTTTCAACAACAAAAGCGGCGGCCAAGGAGGAGCTTTGTACCAAGACATGTCCCGCACCGTTACTTTGACGGGGAACCTGTTCTATGGGAATACCGCGAAAGACGCATCCAGCGGACCGAATATATATCGAGGCGGAAGCAGCGTTACTTCAAACGGATACAATGTTTCTGACACGACGCTTGTTGCCGTTTCCAGCGGCACTTGGTCGGATAATGCCAATGACAAAACATTGTCAGCTTTAAGCATTACCGGCGCTCCGTTTGACACAACAACCTTTGTGCCTGTGGCCGGTTTGAAAACCGTTATGCCCGCATCCGCAATTTCTGGTTTCCCAACAACAGACTTTAACAACGCAACGCGGGATTGGCCGGGCGCTCCGGGAGCGGTGAAATAGGAACAGATAACAGATAACAGGTAATAGATAACAGGTAACAGAGGAAAGAGAGAGAATCTCTTGACCTTTGTTATCTTAAGAAGCGGAATTTCTGCTTTATTAAATTTTGAAAAGGAGTTTTTGATGAAGAAGACCAGTAAAATTTTTGGAATTATCGCCATTGTCGCGGTAATCGGGTTCGCGGCTATATCAATGATTGGGTGTTCGTCACCGGGCGGTGGCGGTGATACAGGCGGCGAAACGCCGGTCGAGAAATCTCTCGTTAGTATCTCGATTACAACCCCGCCGACAAAGATAGAGTACAACCTCAATGAGGAATTGGACACTACGGGCATGGTAGTTACGGCGATGTACGACGACGACACAGAGGAAGATGTTACAGACTATACCACCAGCGGCTTTGATTCCGCGACAGAGGGAGAAAAAACCGTTACGGTAACCTACGAAGGAAAGACTGCGGAATTCAACGTTATTGTTATTGATTTAAGTAAACTATACATTATCACAGGAAGCGGCGCGGCGTTTACGGCAACAAGAGGCGGTGAAGCCATAGGAACGGCAGGTCAGTCTATACAGGACGTTATTAACGCCATCAGAACCCACTCGGCGGGCGCGGATGCCGTCATTAGGTTTGGCAGCGGAGCCGCAGTATTGGACATTGGCACGGCTTCCGCAAGTTTTAACGGAACATGGGGTGAGGTAACGCTGCTCGGGAAAATAACCTCTGCGGTAACATCCAACTACACCACCGACACAATAACCGGAACAATAGCAATTGCCGACTCTGTTTGCGTAAACAGTATGGCGGACATAGCAAACACAGTAAACAATGGAAACGGCGTTGCGATTTCTACCGCTTCTACAGGCGGGGTAGAAATTTCCGGCGGCACGGTTTCTGCAATAGGCGGTATCGCGGTGTACAATAATTCCACCGGCACTATCACCGTATCGGGAGCGGCAATAATTACATCGGCAAACATGGCCAGCGCAAGCGGCAACGGAGGCACGATTTTCCTTGCAAACAAAGGAGACGCTTCCACAGTATCGCTGGTCATTGAAGGCGGCACTATAGGAAACACCGGCGCTGGTTTCGCAATAATCAATAAATCTCCCGGCGTGTTGAACATTTCCGGCGGCACGGTAGAAAACACATCAACCACCACCGGCGTCACGATACGCAACGAATCTACCGGCACGATAAATATCTCAGGCGGCACGGTTTCGGCAACAAGGGGCGCGGCGGTATACAACGCATCCACCGGCAAAATCACCGTGTCGGGTGATGCATGGGTTACCTCGTCAAGCACAAACACCATTTACATTAACGACAGCGGAGACGCCACTGAGGAACGTCTTGTAATTACAGGCGGCACAGTAGAAAACACCGGAAACATCGGTCAGGCGATTTACAACAATTCCACAGGCGCGGTTACTATTTCCGGCGGCACTGTTAAGGCGACCAGCAGCGGTTACGCGCTATTCATTAACTCCACCGGCGCAATAAACATCACAGAGCCGCCTGCGGTGATTAACGGCAAAAGGCGTCTGCAATTTACAACTGTACCCGTTCTTAAACTTGAGCCGGAAAACGCGAAAATAGTCTACACATGGACAGCCTCGGTCCCCGCGGCTGACAGTTACGACGTATATTACAAAGAGGGAAACAACGTAAGCGCGGTTACGCTTAAAATAAACGGCACGAAGATTACCAATGCGGTAAGCGGCGGAACAATCTCCGGCCTTACCAACGACACGGACTACAGTGTTCTCGTAACTGCGAACAAAAAAGATACTGCGAAAAATATTGAATATATCAGTGATTCGGCAGTACATACTACAATGCCTATAGCTTTATATTACGCCATCACCAGAAGCGGCACGACATTTACGGCAACCAAGAACAACGCGGCATTTGTAACAACAGGGACGACAATACAGGCCGTCATTGACGCTATCAGAACCGATGTCAATGGCAAAGCTTGTATCGTACATTTCGGTGAAGAAGAGCCAATTAACGCATTGGACATCGGTACTGCAACCGCAAGTTTTAGCGGCGCGTGGGGTCTTGTGAGGTTGAGCGGAAAAATAACAGGAAACTCGACAAATTCAGCTATAGATGGAACTAATGGCACTATAGCCATTGCCGATGCTGTTTCAATAACAAGCACGGCGGACATTGCAAACACCACCGCTGGCGCAAACGCCAAGGCGATTTATAACAACAGCACCGGAACGCTCATCATTTCAGACGGTGAGGTTAAGGCAAATACCGGAATTGCGATATACAACGCTAATACCGGCAAAATTACCGTGTCGGGAACGGCGAAGGTTACATCGGCAAACGTAACCACCACCAGCGGTACAATTAATATTGCAAACAGCGGAACCGCCACTGATCCACGATTGGTCATTGAAGGCGGCACTGTAGAAAACACTTCCACCGGTACCAATGGCAGGGCGATATACAATGTTTCCACCGGTACAGTAAATATATCCGGCGGTACGGTTTCGGTGACTACAGGCGTTGCGGTGTACAACGCTAACACCGGCAAAATAACCGTATCGGGGACGGCGAAGATTACATCGGCGGACGCAAACACCAGCCTCAACAGCGGCACGATTGTTATTGCAAACAGCGAAACCGCTACTGACGCACGACTTGAAATAACCGGCGGCATTGTAGAAGTCACTTCCACCGGTTCCAATGGCAAAGCGATTTACAACGGTTCTACCGGCGCTGTAAATATCTCCGGAGGCACGGTTTCAGCGACAACGGGCAAGGCGGTACACAGCAATTACTTCGGGAAAATAACCGTATCGGGGACGGCGAAGATTACATCGGCAAACGTAAACAACACCAGCGGTACGATTTATATTGCAACAACCAGCGGAACCGCTACTGACGCACGACTTGAAATAACCGGCGGCACGGTGGAAAACACCGCCTCCCTTCAAAGCTACGACGCCAGGGTGGTGTATAACGCTTCCAGCGGCACGGTTACGATTTCCGGTGGCACGGTTCAGACAACCGGAGACAGTAGCTATGTGGTGAATAACGCTTCCACCGGCGTGGTAAATATCTCCGGCGGTACGATTCAGACAACCGGAGGCAGCGCCAGGGCGGTGAATAACAATTCCACCGGCACGGTAAACATTTCCGGGGGTACTGTTTCGGCAACAACAGGCCCCGCGGCGTACAACAATTCTACCGGTAAAATAACCGTATCGGGAACGGCGAAGCTTAGCTCGACAGGCACATCCACCACTGGCGGCACGATTGTTATTGCAGACAGCGGAACCACTACTGCCGAACGGCTTGAAATAACCGGCGGATCTGTAGAGAACACCTCAACCGATACCGGCAACGCGATACGTAACAATTCCACCGGCGCGGTAACAATTTCCGGCGGTAAGGTTTTAAAAGCCGGAAGCGGCGACTATTCGATTTACAACAATTCCTCCGGCGTAATAACCATTGGGTCCTCGGCGGTGATTGTTGGTAGAACGTACCCTCCGATCTTTACAGAATCACCTGTGCTTAGCCTTGAGCCGGGTAATGGGACAATCACCTATAAATGGACGGCCCCAACTCCCACGCCAGACAGTTATGATGTGTACTGGAAAGCGGGAAACTTGAGCGTGGCTGAGGTAAAAACCGGCACAAAAATTACCGGAGCGGCAAGCGGCGGGTCAATCACCACCGGTCTTGTCAACGGCACGACATACAGCGTAGTCGTAACAGCGAACAAGGCGACCACTTCCGACATTGATTCGATTGATTCGTGGGTGCTGACGGCAAAGCCAGGCTCCCCAGTATATATCATCACTGAATCCAGCGGGAGTTTTATTGCAACCAAAAGCGGTGTTACGACGGCCATAGAAACATCAACGTCGATACAGACAGTTATTGACACTGTCAGAAGCAATGCCAATGGAGCCGCCTGCGTCATACAATTCGGGGATGGCGCTGTATTGGACATAGGCGCAACTTCCATAAGTTTGAGCGGCGCATGGGGTATGGTTGATTTGAGCGGTAAAATAAAAGGAAGTTCTGCAACTACGACCACCGGCACCATAGCCATTGACGGCAACATTTCAATAAACAGCAGCGCGGACATCGCAAACACCGTCTCCTCAGGCAACGCAATTTACAATAATTCCACCGGCGTATTGAGCATCTCCAGCGGCATGCTTTCGGTAACGGCAAACAGCGGCCATTCGATTCTCAACAATTCCACAGGTACTTTAACCATTACAGGCGGTACAATTTCGGCGAAAACGGGTAGTGCGGTTTACAACAATGCCGGCGGCGCGGTTACGATTTCCGGCGGTACGCTTTCGGCAACCGGAGACATGGGCTACACGGTATACAATAATTCTACCGGCACGATAAGCATTTCAGGCGGTTCGATTAATACAACTTCAAATTTGTACACCATGGCAGTGCGTAACAATGGCGCCGGTACGATAAATATTTCAGGTGGTTCGATTGATGTAGACGCGATGAGCGGTAACAATAACATTGCGGTACACAACGCTTCTACTGGCGAGATAAACATCTCCGGTGGTTCGATTTTTGCAAGAGTGGGCTACGCGGTAAATAATTTTTCCACCGGTACGATAAACATTTCCGGCGGTACGGTTCGAGCAAACGCGAGCGATGCCGCCGTCTCCGTAGTGAGAAACGAAGGTGCCGGCACGATAAACATCTCAGGCGGCACAGTTTCGTCGTCAAGTGGCACTGTGGTAAGAAGCGGTAGCACCGGCAAAATAATAGTATCGGGAACGGCAAGGATTACCTCGGCAAACACATCTGTCACCAGTGGAACGATAATTGCAAGCAGCGGAACCGCCACTACCGCATGGCTTGAGATAACCGGCGGCACAATAGAAAACACCTCTACCGGCGCCAATGGCAATGCGATTTACAACAATTCCGCCGGCGCGATAACGATGAACGGCGGCACAGTTTCAACAACGGCGACCAGCGGCAGGGCGATTAACAACAACAGCACCGGCGCACTGACCATTTCCAATGGCACGGTTCGGGCGCCTGTAAACGAGACAGCCTACGCGATTTACAACAATTCCACCGGAACGGTAACCGTTACATCGCCGCCCGCGGTGATTGTGGGGGCTAGGTACCCGTAACGCCGTAATAGGGGCTATGTAAAAATTGCAGCTAACAAAAGGCGGGCCGAATGGTCCGCCTTTTTTATTGGGGACGCACATGGCAACACTACGGAACGGCTTTCTGCGCCACGAAAACAAGAGCGAAAAATTCTCTCACCACAAGACAACGCCTAACTATTAATTTCTCTCTTCGTTACTGATTAACATTGTTTCGTGAGCGGTGCCGCGAAGCCCGCATGGCGACACTGGTGTGGATCGCAAACCAAGCCACACCAAAGTGTGCGTAGACCAAGTCACAGCCACTAGGAGCCATGCGGGCTTTGCGGCACGCTCACGGAGGAATAAGTCAGCGAGGAGGGAAAGTCATCGGTTAGCGGTAAATATCCTTTCTCATACTGATTGTTTTTCTATTTTTATTAAACAACTCTGAATTCTGTATAAAACCATTTTTTTTATAAAAAGCCAGAACACCTTCATCATGCTCTATATCAGCATCAACTGTGAGAAATCGGGCAGCGCAATAATCGTTATTGCATGCAAGAGCTTTGCCTTTGGCAGTTTCTATTAGAAAGGATCCAATACCTTTATACTGTGCAGCGCTGGTTTCATCTACAGCCAGCTTTGCTATTTTCATAGCGGGAATTGTTTTAAATGGATAGTTGAGATTATGTAGTTCTTATTCGGTAAAAGACAATTTTATGGAATCCATAATAAGGGACATATAAGCAACAATTTTGCCGGTAACACGTTCTCGCAATAACCAAGTACGGGCAATATGGTCATTTTGTGAACGAAGAGCATCATTTTGAAGATATTCGTTATATTCTTCTACAGAACATGAAAAAGCTGAAAGAGTTATTGACGAAGTAAGTGGTTCCAGCCTGAAAAGTTTAAGGCATTCTTTCTTGCCGAATTGTATACGCATTTGACTATTGCTCAAGCTTTATCAAATATTCCACTAATTTTTTATTTCTTTTTATAATCTTCATGGGTATGGGTTTGCGAATCTGTTTAATAACATTTCGAGCGATTTTCTTATCTTTTATCTCAGTAGGTTGCACAGGTTTAATCTTTGCTGCCATTCTGTTACCTCTGTCTTAAATATACCATTTCTTTTGGATTTAGACAAGACAAAAAAACAAGAGCGAAAAATTCTCTCACGACAAGTCAACGCCAAACTATTAAGTTCTCTCTTCGTTACTGATTAACATTGTTTCGTGAGTGGGGCAATTAAAGCAGTCCGTCAAGGACTGTGGATGGATAATTCTAAACGCCCCAGCGCCACGGCAATCACTAGCACCTGAAGGGTGTCTTTTGATAAATTCAACACGCCGAGAGCCCCAAAAAAATCCTCTATTATTGAATTAAGCAGAAGATGCTTTAGCATCTTCTGTGGGCGAAGGCTCGTCCCAGATGAGTAAAATGAGGCGGGATTTATCAAGAGGGGAACCTTCGCCTTACAGGCTCGGTTGAGGTTCCCGCCGTCCGCGCTGCGGCGCACACCCTTGCACGGCGAAGCCGTGTGGATGGATAAATCAACATAGCGTGGCGCTAAACGAAATCCGTATTATGAATAATGGCGCCGAACCTTTAGGTGAGGCAGCGCGCCCGAGCGAGGTACGTAGCGCCTTTCAAAAAAATTCCTAATAACGATCTTACTTCTTCACCTTCAAAGCCCGCATGGCGACACTGGTGTGGATCGCAAACCAAGCCACACCAAAGTGTGCGTAGACCAAGTCACAGCCACTAGGAGTCATGCGGGCTTTGCGGCACGCTCACGGAGGAATAAGTCAGCGAGGAGGGAAAGTAAAAATTAGCCTGTTTTTTAATGTATTTACTCACCCCCTACCCTTGACAGAATTCAAAAATTCCATTAAATTTGAATCATAAGCCGGTTGCGCCGTGCCACCTTGGTTGTTTTCGAGAAGTGAGCGGTTGCTTTCCCGGCTTTTTTCATTTATTATTTTTACTTCAGTTATTTGTGCAGAATGTAATTGACCTTTAGATTTTAATTCCTCTACAGTAAACCGAATATAATAAGTCTTATTATCAACGATTACTTTATTTACAAAATGATGATACGCTTCAACATTGTTTTTTTCTTTGTGAATAGAATTATTAAGCCGCGCATTTATTATTTTATAATTGCTGCTGTAAGCGTAGAGGGAATTATCAAAAATTATTCTGATATCTGAAATTATATTAGGCTTATCAACAGCAAATAATACCCTTAGTTTCCCTACGATTCTGCCGGGAAAACTAACATTTAAAGATAAATTTCTAACATTTTCTGCATATTTTCCAACATTTCTTGGTTGTTTTCTAATGTCCTTTGACTTAAAATAGTCAGTAACAAAGTTCTTAGTTACCGGATCAAAATTTTGAAACAACGTCTTTGCTTCCCGTTTAGTAATAGTCTTCAAGGTATATTCCTTCGCCTGTATGTTTTCAATCTCCGCTATACGCGCTGCCCGTTCCAATTTTCCTAACCACTCCATTATAGTTTTATCCCGAACCTTAAAAAAAGGTTCAATTATATATATGATCGCAGATGAAAAAAGCATTACTTTCGCGGGAAGAATTTTGAAAATTTTTACGAAAAACGACGTTAAATGTTGGACAAGAGCCCTAGGAAGGAAAGAACCGCTTTTTTTAGTGCCGTCAAGCAACAGGTAACACTACGGAGTGTCATTTTTGCGCCACGAAAACAAGGGGAAGAATTCTCTCACGACAAGACAACGCCTAAATATTAATTTCTCTCTTCGATACTGATTAACATTGTTTCGTGAGCGGTGCCGCGAAGCCCGCATGGCGACACTGGTGTGGATCGCCGATCCAGCCACGCCGAGGCGTGCGTAATCCGCCGCCACAGCCACTAGGAGCCATGCGGGCTTTGCGGCACGCTCACGGAGGAATAAGTCAGCGAGGAGGGAAATTTAAAGGTTAGCGGAATGTCATAACTGCGCGATAATCTCCGCAGATAACCCCGTATACTTACTGATCTGCGATACAGGCATATTATCAGCTTTCATCTTTCGGGCGTTTTCGAGATTAGCTTCATTGCGGCCTTTTTTTTCAGCGTCTTTCATCCCGCTCCGCCAGTCAAGCTCGCCTTTCATAAGGCTGGTTTGAAGAGCGTATGCTTCATATTCCGCTGAAACCTGACAAAGTGTGTTTGTAGCCATAGCAATTCCCTCCTCGTTGTCTATTATCTCATCTATTTTCTCACTTTTTGCTCCGTCTGTCAAATACTGCAAATACGCCGCCCATCGTTCCGTTTTTGTCATTTCTTCTATCGGTTTATTAATAAAAGCGTCAGCTTTCTCCAGTTCCAGCGTGATTATCCGTATCTTCCCGTCCAGCGAAACATTGGTAAGAGGATCATAATACAAAAAGGTATGAGTCAGGTTTTTATCGGGGAAAAATGTTTTTTGTGCCAGTATAGAAATCTGATAAGTCTCTTTCAAATCGGAATAGGTTTTATCTATGCCTTCTATGTCCTGTCCTACGAACAATCTGGACACAAAATACTCAATCCGTTTTAACTCGTCTTCAATCGGGTGAAATGACATTTCTACGTCGATTGGTTCTTTGTTTTTGCTCATACAGGAAATATCGTACCTGATTTTTTTCTGTCCAAGAAAACCGGTAGCAGGCTCATTAGCGACAATGGTTTCCACCTCGACAGCACGCCCGATAAGCGCGGAAATCAATCTCGTCAACGCGCCCCTTGATTCATACGTATTCTTGGTGAATACGGCTTTGAACACCTGATCAGAGCGGATGTCCATGATTTTTTTCCCTTTCCTAAAAGGGAAGAAGATGCCCCACCCGTTTTGGGCAAGGTTTTCATTGTTAGTTTCCATAGTTATCTCCATATAGTTTTATCCCGAACCTTCAAAAGAAGGTTCAACTATATATATGATCGCAGATGAAAAAAGCATTACTTTCGCGGGAAGAATTTTGAAAATTTACAGGAAAATCTCTCTTATATTGCCGTTTACAGTCTTTTAGTCTACACTAAACAAACCATGAATAACCCCGCGGATACATTCACCGCTCTCGGCATCGAATCATCATTAACGCAAAAATTAAAAGAACGCGCAATAGAAAAGCCCACCGCGGTTCAAAGCCTTGTTATCCCGCGCCTGCTTGCCGGAAAAGACACGGTTTTCCGCTCGGCGACAGGAACCGGCAAAACATTCGCCTACTTGTTACCTGCATTACAGCGCGTCGCTGCCGAAGGCGGCATTTTGTTAATATGCGCGCCCACTCTGGAACTTTGTTCCCAGATAAAGGCGGAAGTTGACTTTTTAACGCCAAGTCTGCCCGCTTCCCGCAGAAATACGGCGCTGCTTATCGGTTCCGTCAAAATCGAAAAACAAATTGAAAATTTAAGAAGGGACAAACCCGTTATCATCGTGGGAAATCCCGGCAGACTGCTTGTTCTTTCAAAAATGAGAAAGCTAAGGTTAAACAACCTGCGCTATTTAATTTTAGATGAAGCCGACCGCTTAACCGCGCCCGAATGTCTTGAAGAGACAGAAGAATTACTCGCTATTATCGAAAAAGTATCAAAGAGTTCACCCGCGCACTCAGAACAAAGTCGCCTGTGCGTCGCGGCGTGTTCCGCTACAGTCGGAAAAAAAACAAGCTTGCAGTTAGGCGCTCTTTTTGAGTCCGCCGAAGTTGTCGAATGCGCCGACCATGAAATCTTGCGCGAACGTATTGAACACTGGGCGTTATTCAGTGAAAAGCGCCGCAAGGTTCAAACACTGCGTTCCCTCCTGGCCGCGCTTCAGGGCAAATCCAAAAAAGCGCGGGTTAAGGCGCTGGTTTTTACAAGCCGCGGCGATGAAGCGGACTTAGTCCTCTCGCGCCTCCTGTACCACCATGTATCCGCCGCGGGACTTTTCGGCAAAGTAAATAAAAAGCCGCAGACGGGAACAGAGCGCAAGGAGGCGCTCGACTCTTTCCGCGAGGGCAGGGCGCAAGTGCTGGTCTCCACAGACCTCGCCGCCCGCGGACTGGACATCCCCGACATAACCCACGTTATCGCGTTAGATGTCCCCGCCGACAGCGAAGTCTACATCCACCGCTGCGGCCGCACCGGACGGGCAGGGAAGAAGGGAATCATGGTCACCATAGGCGACGAAACCCAAATGCGCCTCCTATCCTCACTGGAAAAAAAGTTAAAAATCAGGGTAATGCCGAAGGAGTTGTATCAAGGCAAGGTTTATGTCCCGGAGCAATGAACAATGAGCAATGAGCAATGAGAAATGAGTAATGAGTAATGAGCGATGAGAAATGAATGAAGTTAATAATCATAGCTTGATAGTTTGATATGAGCTAGGATACAACAAAATTGCTAATTGCTCATTGCTAATTGCTAATTAAAATCTTGTCTATTCTATTTCCGTCCATTTCCTTAACCGTGAACTTGTAGCCTTGATACTCAACGCTGTCGCCGGCTTGCGGGAGTTCTTCGGCGATTGATAATACAAAGCCGGCTAAGGTTTGGAAGTCTCCTTTGCCGCGGAGGTTGGCGAGGGAAAGGGCTTCGGCGGCGTCGTCTATGTTTAAGGTGCCGTCGGCAAGCCAAGTGCCGTCTTCCTGTTTTTTTATGGGTTCTTCTTTTTTTACGGGCATGGATAGTTCGCCGACAATTTCTTCAAATAACATCCTGATTGAAATTACGCCGGATAAGCCGCCGTATTCGTCCATTACAAATAAAAAGTTCGCCTGACTGTGCTTAAATGACTCAAACGCTTTTAACGCCGACATGGTTTGGGGGATAAATTGCGCTTTTTTCATGATTGCGCGTAACCCTTTGGGGTTTTCTTGAGCCATGTCAAAGACTACGTCGTCAAGATCAACCGCGCCTACAATTTCATCGGGGCTTCCGTCCACAACAGGATAACAGCGCTGGCGGTGTTCAATTACCTTTTCCTTTGTCTCATTGTACGGGGCGTTTACGTCCAGACATTGAATTTCCGAGCGGTGCGTCATAAACGCTTCCACAGGACGGTCTCCAAGATAGAAAACGCCCTCTACCATAGTGCGTTCATTGCTTTCTACAATGCCCTGTTTCTCGCTTTCCAAAAGAACGTTGCGCAGTTCGTCTTCCGTTATGTTGTTATCTTCCTGACGGAACAGCGAGGAAAATTTTAACGCGGGAAATATAAATGGAAGCATAGGGACGCCGAGGAATTTGATTATTACAATCAGGAAAGCGGCGGTTTTTTCGGGTTTTGCGTGGGCGATTAATTTTGGAAGCGCGTCCGCGAACAATGTCGTAAATATTCCCAAAACCAGCACGGACGCTGCGATAACAAGTACGCTTACAATGCCGCCCGCGCGCGCCGTTTCAAGATAGCGTATAACAGTAAAGCCCGTAAAGAAAGCCGCGAGAATTCTTAATATGTTGATCCATGACCGGCAGACAAGCGATAGTTTTTTGGGGTTTTCCAAAGCCTTTAAGACGGATTTGTAAAGCTTGCCCTGTTTTTTTTCAAGCCGCGTTTTTTTACAAAAGACAAGGGCGTAATCAAAAAGCGAAAAAATCCCGCTGAAAAGTATTAACGCAAGAACGGTAAAAAACGCTGTGGAAAGGTCCATTTAATTTTCAATCTCCGAACGGTTAAGAGGACGCACGATGCTAAGTTCGTTAGGCGCTGTTTGCACGGTCTTATTTCTTCCGTCGGGAGTAACGTCCCCAAAAATCTCCACAATAGGGAATTTCGGATTTTCAGGATTTACGTCAATAACCTGCCCCTTCTTTCCGTTAGACAGGAGCACGTACAAGCCTATCGGGTATATCGAAAGCGACAGGACAAGAGCCCTGACTATTGTGTCATCGTACTGCTTGCCTTCGTTCTTCAGCAGCTCAAGCATGCCCGTATAGCCGTCTTTTGCTTCCTTGTGCGGACGCTTGGAACTGAGCGCTTCGTAAGAGCAGGCCACGGCGATAATTTTTGAATACAGACTGATTTTTTCTCCGGCAAGCTGACGCGGATAGCCTGTCCCGTTATTGCGTTCATGGTGTTCAAGCGCCGCAAGGCATACCGCAAGCGGAAAATCCAGGGATTTCAGCAAAGTATAACCAAGAATAGGATGCGTTAAAATCGCTTTTCTCTCCTGAGGATTAAGAGCCCTGTTGCTAAGATATAACTGAGAGGGTAATTTTAACATTCCCGCCTCATGAACTATAGACGCTATTCCCAATTCAAGCAGTCTGTGGTTGGGAAGTTTAAGGTATGTCCCTATGATTATGGCAAGAATAGTAGAGCGCACCGAATGGGTAGCCAGATAATTTTTATCCGGCGCGGGCTCAATGTTTTTTAATACCCTCATCAGGTAACGCCTGTCTTCTTTGACATATTCGATTGTGTCTTTAATCTTTTCCGATATAACCTTAAAATCCAGCTCGTTTGATACGGCGGCTCTGATAAAAAGATCTTCGATAAAATATAATAAATTTGAATAAAAGGCTTCGGCTTTTTCAAGTTTGTCGGAATCCGGCTGAGTCGATAAAGATTTTATGCCGCTGCTTTCAACAGCCGCGGGTCCTGTTGATTCGGTAGTATATTCTTTATGCGGCTCGCCTTCGCTGAAAACCGAATTAAAACTCCATTTTTCCAGAGCAGTCACAAGTTCTTTTGTAACCGGCGTTTCCGGCGTGGCAATGACAAATACCTTGTCAAGATACAGCGTTTTAGTAAAGAAACTGTTGGGTTTTATATCCTTAACTAAATAGTCCTTCATTCAATCCCCCGGAACAGATCCCATCGTTGACGTAAAGGCATCTTTATCTTATGATTCATTTCATAACGATGAATAATTATAGGAGCGTTTCCATTGAAATTTAAATACCTTATAATTGCTTTTAGCATACTTATTGTTCTTTTTCTATTGACAACGGCCCTGCTTCCGATGTTTGTTCCGGGTTCGGTATACGCCGAGAATTTACGAAATGTGGCTTCTCCCCTGTTATTCTTCATATCCGCTATCCTTATCTGTTTGGGCATATATTTCCTTATTAATTATCGGCTGTTTTTGCTTCTGGAAAGAGAAGATTGGCCCGCTTTGGCCTATTATTTGGAACAAAAAATCTTTGTAAAAAACAAGTTTAACAGCCGGTATGTGAAGCTTTTAGCCAGTTCTTATATGGTTATCTCCGATTATCAGTCGGTTATTAAGCTGGAAAACAATGCTTTTCTCGCCAAAAGGTCCGTTGTGGAGAAAAACGTCCTGATTTTCGGCGCCGCCAGGGTCATTTCCGGCGATTATAAGGGGGCGGTGACATTTTTTAAGATACACCTTGAAAAGAGCAAATTAAGGAAACAGGACGTTGAGTGGGTACACTGGTTTTACGGTTTTTCGTGTCTGCTCGAGAGCGCTTTTGACAAGGCCGAGAAGGAATTTATGTTTATGGCGGTTTCTTCAAAAGACGCTATAATTGCCGGTATTTCGGCTTATTTCCTCGCCAACAATCTGGCCGGTAAATCATTAAGAAGACTGGATTGTCTGGCCGCCGCCGAAACCGGCCGCAACCGGGTTGTGAAAGCGCTGAAGAAAATAAAACGCTGGAAAAAAGAAGTGAAAAAGACGGAAACCGAAATTCACGTCGCTATTATAAGGAAATATGTTAATGAGGCCGGTAAATGGATTTTCCCCGAGAATTCGTCGAATCAAGATTCATCTAATCAAGATTCGTCGAATCAAGCTTCGTCGAATCAAGTTTTGGAGAAAACATGAAAAACATAGATAAATCTTCAAAACTGGAAAATGTATGTTACGACATACGCGGTCCCGTACTCAAGGAAGCAAGGCGGCTGGAAGAAGAAGGTTTCAAAATAATCAAACTAAATATAGGCAGTCCCGCCGCTTTCGGGCTTAATACGCCCGATGAAATTGTTCACGATATAATTGTTAATTTGCCGAATGCCCAGGCTTACGGGGAATCGCGCGGTCTTTTTGCCGCCAGAAAAGCCGTAATGCAGGATTTCCAGTCCAAGGGAGTAATGGACGTAGGTGTCGATGATATTTTCATAGGTAACGGCGTTAGCGAGTTGATATCAATGTCTGTACAGGCTCTCCTTGATTCCGGCGATGAGGTTTTAATCCCTATGCCCGATTATCCCCTGTGGACGGCAGTGGTTACTCTTGCCGGCGGCAAGGCTGTTCATTATCTTTGCGATGAAAGTTCCGGCTGGAATCCTGACCTTAACGACATTCGTTCAAAAGTTACATCTAAAACAAAGGCGATTGTAGTAATCAATCCCAATAACCCTACAGGCGCGGTTTATGACCGTTCCGTTTTGGAAGGCATAGCCCAAATTGCCAGAGAAAACGACATAATTGTATTCGCGGATGAAATCTACAGCCGTATCACTTATGATGACGCTGTACACATACCGTTTTCCACGATAGCGCCGGACATATTAACCGTTAGTTTTGACGGATTAAGCAAAACATGGCGCGCCACAGGCTTCCGCGCCGGCTGGATGGTCCTTTCCGGCAAAAAAGAACGCGCCGCCGGTTATGTTGAGGGGCTAGATATGCTCGCGAGCATGCGCCTGTGCCCGAATATGCCCGCCCAATTCGGCGTTCAAACGGCTCTTGGCGGCTATCAGAGCATTAAAGACCTTATTCTCCCCGGCGGCCGCCTTCGCGAACAGAGGGACACCGCCATTAAAATGATCAATGAAATCCCCGGTCTTTCCGTAATAAATCCAAAAGGCGCCCTTTACTGTTTCCCAAAAGTAGACATAAAACGCTTTAATATTACAAACGACGAAAAGTTCATGCTTGATTTACTGCACGGCCAGCATCTGCTCCTGGTCCACGGGACAGGCTTCAACTGGAAAGCTCCCGACCACTTCCGCGTAGTTTTCCTCCCCGACAAAGCCACCCTGGCCGACGCCATGCGCAGATTAGGGGTATTTTTGGAAAAATACAGGCAGAATTAAGCTGTTAAAACCGAAAGCGGTACGACGTTGACCCCGTCTTTGCGGCGGCCCGCAATGCCGTTAGCTGTAATTACTGTCAGCGCGGCGGGCGGCCCCATTTTTTCCTGATCGATTTTTTTCGCGAAGGCAAGCAGGCTCTTTGCCGCTTCGTCCTGGGAGCCGAATCCCATTTTTACTTCAAATGCCGCCCATTTTCCGTCGGGGTACTCAATTATCGCGTCCGCTTCCATGTCTCTTGAATCGCGGTAGTGGTAAACTTTTCCGTCATTAAGGCCGGCGTAGATTCTTAAGTCACGGATAACAAGGGATTCAAACAAAAGGCCGAAGTAATTAAGATCGGAAATCAATTTGCCGGGAGAGATGCCTAGAATCCCGGCGGCGAGAGAAGGGTCGGTAAAGTGCCGCTTGGGCGTTTTTCTCAATGTATCGCTTGAACGTATATGCGCCCTCCACGCGGGCAGGGGTTCTACCACCATAAGCCTTTCCAGAGCTTCAAGGTATTCGGCTACGGTCTCGTTGTTTATCTGCGCCTGATTCCCGGCCGTATCTTTTGCCAGCGAAGAAAGCGACGCTTCTGTGGATATATTTCTTGCAAGGGACTGCATAAGGCGCAGAAGTTTTTGCGGGTCTCTTTTTTTGCCGCCGAATCTGCCTATGTCCACCTCCGCGATAAGAGCAATATAATCTTGCACATAACGCAACGCGGCTTTGCTTCCCGCGCCGATAAGTCCCGGCCAGCCGCCGATTGTTATTTTTTCGGCAAGGGCTTCCAGACTGAACTCCGTCTGTCCCGATGACGGCGCGTTCCCTTTCATTAATTTGGCAAGGCTAACTTCCCCGCTTGACCAGCCTTTTTCAAACAGCGACATTGGCCGCATTTTTATGACAGAAAAACGCCCCGCGCCCGAATGCAGCTTTGCCCGCTCCTCAGGATTTGCGGACCCTGTAAGGATAAACTGTCCTTTCTTTTTACGGTCGTCTACTTCGCGCCTTACAAAATTCCATATTTGCGGGTATTCCTGCCATTCGTCAATTAAGCGCGGAGAGGCCCCTTTCAGCACGGTTTTAGGGTCTAATTCCATTAGGGAGCGAATTTCAATATCCGTATCAAGGCGTACAAGGCTTTTAGCCGCCTGAACCGCAGTTTCAGTTTTTCCGCAGCTTTTCGGCCCCTGTATCAAAACAGCTCCGGAGTCTTTCAACCTGCTTTGCAGTTCAATATCGGCAAAACGCTTAAAATAGTCGTTCATATTCTCATTTAATCATAACACATCAACCCGAAAAATGTAAGCTTTTCAACCCGATAAAAATAAGGTTTCCAACCCGAGAAAAGTAACTATTTTTGTCAAAAAAAATCATCTCAAATAAATCCCAAAATACCGAAATTCCGCCATTGAGAATAAAAAAAAAGACGATGCGCCTGGACGTCAGGGCCTAAACCCTATGCGCACCGTCAGATATTGAGAGGCTTTCCCTCCCGGTAATTTAATATCGGCAGGTTTTTAGCCTGACTTTAGGGGTTTATACGGCGGTAATAAAGCGGGAAATGTAAATTTTTTCTCCCTTGCAAATTTAACAAAAAATGTCATAATATAGTATAAAAACCAACAGGGTATTGTTTGAAAGGAGATAAGTATGAAAAAAATAATCTTGTGTTGTTTGTTGGCAATCCTGCTGAGCGGTTGTCCCACTACTAAAAAGCCGGCTCAACCTACGCCGCCCCCTAAGACGGAAACGCCCGCGCCTAAAGAAGTGCCGGAAGACGCCCTTACCATACTGAACCGCGGCAAAGCCCTCTATGCCCAAGGTAAAATGGACGAGGCAATACAGGAATTTAACAAAGCCCTTGCCCTTGACAGCAGTCTGGCGGACGCGTATTTTTACCGCGGCCTTGCCTACTCAAACAAACAGGACTTTGACAACGCTATTGCGGATTTTTCCGAAGCGATACGGCTTGATCCCAATGACGCGTGGTCGTATTACAACCGGGGTTTTGCGTACGCGTGCAAAAATGACTATGACAAGGCAATCTCGGATTATTCCGACGCGATAAAGCTTGATCCCAATCTTATGCCGGCATATTACAACAGAGGTTGTTCGTATTACGAAAAAGGCGACATTGACAAGGCCCTTGCGGATTATAACAGCGCGATACGGCTTGACCCGGATTACGCGCCTGCCTATAACAACAGGGCAGTAACATATAATGAAAAGAAGGATTATGACAAGGCAATAGATGACTGCAATCAGGCGATAAAGCTTAACGCCAATTACGCGCTGGCCTATACCAACCGCGGTAACGCGTATGACGGAAAAGGCGACTATGACAAGGCAATCGCGGATCATACCCAGGCGATAAAACTTGACCCGGATTTATTAAAAGCCAATTACAACCGGGGCAATTCTTATTCTAACAAACAGGACTATGACAAGGCCATTGCGGACTATTCACAGGTGATAAGGTATTACCCCGATGACGCAGTTTACTTTATCAACCGCGGCAACGCGTACTATAACAAAGAAGACTATAACAGAGCTTATATGGACTATGACGCGGCTTTAAAATTAAACCCGAATAGTGCCAACGCAAAGTGGAATCTTGATTTAGCCAAAGCCATGGGAGGAACATATATAAGCGATAAATGAGCGGAAAAATTTGAAATTCAATTTACCGCTCAAACAACGCTTTCAATTCCTCATGGCTCATCCGCGCAAGCCATGATTCCCCCGAACTTACGGTCATGTCCGCTAACTCGCGCTTGCTGGAAATCATAGCGTCGATTTTTTCCTCGAAGCTGTTTTTGGTTATAAACCTGTGAACAAACACGTTGCGTTTCTGCCCTATGCGGAAGGCGCGGTCTGTCGCCTGGTTTTCAACCGCGGGATTGTACCACAGGTCATAATGGATAACGCGGCTTGCGGCCGTAAGATTCAGGCCCAGTCCGCCAGCCCTTAAACTTACCAGCATTATCCGCGCCGCCGTATCGTTCTGAAACTGCTCGACAAGGCTTGCGCGGGTATTCTGCCCAAGTCCGCCGTGGTAGACAAGCGCGGCCTCGCCCAGTTCTTTTTTGATAATCAGCCGCAGGCACTCTAGAGTTTCCACATATTGGCTGAAAACCAGAACTTTTTCGCGGTTTGCGAGAATTTCCTGAAGAAGGGTAACAAGAAGCTGGGACTTGCCGGAAAGTTCCGGAACAGCCGGGCTTTCCTTGTCGAACACGCGCGGGTGATCGCATATCTGCTTTAAGGAAGTGAGCATTTCAAGAATCAACGCGGAGCGTTCTTTGGCTTCCGCCCTTTCGGATTTTTTTATGGATTCGGAAACGACGCTTTCGTACAGGGCGGCCTGCTCTTTTTCAAGTACGGCGTATTCATTGGTAACAATTTTTTCAGGCAAATCCTTGATGATCTTTTTGTCTGTTTTCAGCCTTCTTAACAGGAAAGGAGAAGTAATTTTTTTCAGAGATTCCGCCTTTTCGCGGTTTCGCATAACTTCAATGGGCACGCGGTACTGGTTCCTGAATTGGTCGGCGTTTCCAAGATAACCGGGCAGGATAAAGTCAAAAAGGGAACGCAGGTCTTCAAGGCGGTTTTCCACGGGAGTTCCGGAAAGGGCAAGGCGGTACAGTGAACGGAGCTGTTTTACAGTGCGCGATATGCGGGTATCGGCGTTTTTCATAAGGTGGGCTTCGTCTATGACAAGCAGGGAAAAAGCTTCGTTTCTTAACTTTTCCGCGTCGCGCACCGCGGTTTGGTAGGTGGTTAGAAACACGTCGCATTTTCTGTCGAGGACGCGGCGGCTTCCGTGATAGCGGGAAATTTTCAGCGACGGGGCAAAACGCCCAAATTCATTTTCCCAGTTGGAAAGGAGGGCCGCGGGCGCTATTACAAGACAGCCGTTTTTTAACAGCCTTTCCTCTTTTAACCGCAATATAGACGCTATTGACTGAACGGTTTTTCCAAGCCCCATGTCGTCCGCGAGTATACAGCCGAAGCCCGAATATAAAAGCGAACATATCCAGTTATAGCCGCGCCTTTGGTACGGCCTTAGCTTGGCGGTAAGAGCGGCCGGAACAGGGAAATTCCGCTCGCGGAAGATATTGTTGATGGTTTCGCGGGCGTCGAAGGCAAGAACGGAATCGCCCGAAAAGTGCGCTTTTAAAAAATCATTAAAATCGGGCTTAGCGTCTTTTGATTTTTTTAGCAGGCGTGAAAATTCCTGAGGATCCATTTTTACAAAGCCGTCCTTGAAACGGATAATGGCGCTTTTTTGATTAACCAGTTTTTCAAATTCCTTTGGAGACAGCGCTTTTTCGCCTATGGCTATCTGCCATTCAAATTCCTGCAAGGCGGACAAATCAAGATAAGTTTTAAGCGATTTTCCGGCGGAATTCCCCTTGATCACCAAGCGCGGTTTTAACTCTCTGGCAAGGGATTTGGGAAGGTTTACTTTTATCCCCAAACGCGCAAGAAGGGCGGCGGCTGAATCCAGGAACGAAACAAGCCGCTCTTCGGAAAGCAGAACCTGCCAGCCGCCGGATTTCTTTGCCGACATTAAGTCTTTAATTTCCGGCAGGTAATTTGAAAGGGCGACAGGCGCGCGCAGAACTCCCAGATCCTTGCATTGCCCTATGGGGAGCTTTATTGCGCCGTCATCTTCTTCGATAATTACATTCATGGAAAGGGCATACTGTATCGTGTTGTTATTTACGCCGGATTCTTTTATGTTAAGAACGTATTGATAAGCGGAGAAATCAATGTGCAAGACAGCCAGCCAGCGGTCAATGGCCGCGGGAAGGGACTGCCGCATGGGAGCGGAAACGTCAATGAGGAACCCCTGAAAAAACAGGTTCAATAGTTCCCTGTATTCTTCGTCTGTCCCCTGTTTGTTAAAATTGCCCCGGAAGGACAGGAATTTCCGCCTGACCCATTCGTTCAAAAAGGCGGAAGAGAGAAGATCGACCGTACTTTGTCCGCTTACGGTTTGTTCCCTTTTCACGCCGGTTTTTACCGTTAACAGCCCGCATTCGCGGGAAGCGATTGCCTTTAACATTCCGGAAACAGGCGGGATGGTTTCAAATGGCCGCCAGATGATTTTAAGCGATTTGTTTTCCGCTAAGACAAAAGGGATAAAAGCGCCGGCGGAACAAACAAGATTGAGAAACTTAAAAAGATAAAAAAGAAATGTATAAGACGCCGTTCCGTCTTCGGAGGAAAATTGCGAAAAAAGGTCAAAAGCTTCGTGCAGGCCGCAGCGTTTTTTCCTGCCGTTAATATCCTGCGCCTGCAAATAAATTTCCGCTCCCGGCTCATACGCGGAACAATGCGCCGTCCAGCGCGAGCGTGAAAAATCGTGCTCCGTATCCGCCAATGTTTCCCCGCTTTCTTCCGCCGGCTGCCAGCCGTGATAACCGGCGCAGTAATGGTAAAATTCCGCCGCGGCTAAGGCAAAGTCCCTTTCGCAGAACGGCGGAGCGGAGGGGAGCAGCGAACTGATAAGCTCCCCGCAGTTGGGAATTTCCTCTAGTTCAAGCGGCGGAATTTCGGCTTGCGCGGTCTTACCATGAGGGTTATTTCCTTTTGCGGCAAAGCTTACCGCAAAGGGCGGCGCGATTTTTCGGACAGCCGCTTTCCCGAACCTCTGCGCCAGATCCATGCCCCTCAGCTTGAACAGAACATGCGGGTCAGCGTCGATCTCTCTTGCTATGATGTAATACAGGGCCGCCATATGTTTACATGGATCTCCGTAATCGGGGCATGTGCAGGAACGGCTCATATCGCGCCAGCGTTTCGGGATAAGGTTAATGCCTTTCTTTTTAAGTTTTTCCAAAAAGGCTTCCGGCAGTTCCCCCGCGGCAATGCGGGCGAGCAGGGGAGGGTCATTTTCAATTAATTTGTAAACCTGTTCCGCTTCCGCCAGCGGGGGAAAAATTATTTCAACATAATAGTAAGGGCTGTAATTGCCCTCGACTTTTGCAATAGCCTTGCCCTCAATCAATTGAAGGGAAAACACCCTGCCGGCATTGGCGTACCTTCTGCCCCTCTCAAGCCTTTCCCCCATTTGGTAACTGTCGAGAACGTCGATAAACCATTCCCCCCAGGGCGTAACCCCATAGCGGCTTTTCATATTGACAAATCTATATTATCTGGTATACTATTTCAAGATTTTCAATAAAAGTTACTTTTATCGAAAATCTACAATAAAATAACCCTATAGGGAGGCCAGCGTATGGCAAAAGTTGAATTGAAAAGCATTTCCAAGGTGTATGATGGCGGCGTCAAAGCGGTAGACAATGCCAACATCGTAGTCGAAGACAAGGAATTTGTCGTTCTTGTAGGACCGTCCGGATGCGGTAAATCCACCACACTCCGTATGGTCGCCGGTCTTGAGGATATTACCGAAGGCGAACTCCTCATCGACGGCGAACAAATGAACGATGTTCCGCCCAAAGACAGGAATATCGCGATGGTATTCCAGAATTACGCCCTTTATCCCCACATGTCGGTCTATGAAAACATGGCGTTCGGCCTCAGGATTAAAAAAGTCCCAAAAGCCGAAATTGACAAGCGCGTTAACGATGCGGCGCGTATTCTGGACATTGAAAAATTCCTTGATCGCAAACCAAAAGCCCTTTCCGGCGGCCAGAGACAGCGTGTTGCGGTAGGACGCGCCATAGTCCGTAACCCTAAGGTCTTCCTCTTTGACGAGCCTCTTTCCAACCTGGACGCAAAATTGCGCGTACAGATGAGAGCGGAACTTTCCGGTCTGCACCTTCGCCTGAACGCCACAATGATCTACGTTACCCACGACCAGGTGGAAGCCATGACCATGGCGAATAAAATCGTCGTTATGAAGGACGGAAAAGTCCAGCAGATTGGTTCCCCTCTGTTCCTCTATAACCACCCAATCAACAAGTTTGTAGCCGGATTTATCGGTTCGCCGCCCATGAACTTCCTAAACGTAAAAGTGCAGGAAGAAGGCAGTTCCATTATATTGAACGAAAGCTCCTTTAAGATTAAAGCCGACGGCTCCCATGTTGAATATTTAAGAAAATATGTCGGTAAAGAGGTTTCCTTCGGTATCCGCCCGGAAGATTTGACCTTTACCGAAACCCCCGGCAACAACAGCATGACCGTAAAGGTTACGGTTGTTGAGCCCTTAGGCGCCGATATCCACCTGTGGCTGACAACAGATACCCAGCAGCTGGTAGCCCGCACAGAGCCCCAGCATATCTTCAAAGTCGGCGACACCGCGAATTTCATCCCCAGAATGGAAAAAGCGCGCTATTTCGACAAAGACACCGAATTAGCGATAGTCCCGGCCCCCGACGCTTGATAACAGAGGATTTAAAGCAATTAAAAGGGCTATCCTTCACGGGTAGCCCTTTTTTTTACTTCTTCAGTGTCTTACGAAAAGCCTGCGAGAGGTTGTTTTCGGTTATTGTCCGAATTATCCCGCCGCCCTGATTTCGGTATTTCCCGGGGCTTATGCCGGTAAATGCCTTGAATATCTTGGAGAACCAGCTTTGGTCTTCAAAACAACAGCAGGCGGCTATTTCGCTTAAGGACATGTCAGTTTCAAGTAACAGGCGGCTGGCCTTTTCTACCCTCAGCCTGTTCAGGTATTTTGAAAGGTTTTCGCCCATTTCTTCCTTGAAAATAGTGCTGAAATAAGGGGGAGAGAGACCCGCCATGTCCGCTATTTCCTTTAAGCTGATCTTTCTGGTGTAGTTTTCCATGATAAAGTTTTCCGCTTTGCGTAAAGCTGCAGCGTGGGGAATTCCCCGGAAGGACGTGATATTGTTTAATATTCTGTCTACCACAGTGTGTAAAATATCGGTCAATTCCTCGGTATTTTTGGCATCTTGAATAAGTTTCAGGCATTGGTTGTTAATTTCCAATGACAAACTTCCGTTTTTTACAGGGCCTACCTCTATTCTGGAAAACAAAACAACCAATTCAGTTGTGCGTAACTGCATATACTTGAATTGATCCTGATATGAAAAGATCATTCCCGCTATCAGTTCATTTAACTGTTTCCTGGTTTCAGCTAATTCGCCTTTTCGCAGGGTATTTAAGAGAATTTTCTCTTTTTCCAGCGAATATCCCGGTTTTTCGGTGTTTTCGGGATATGCTTTTTCCAGTTCCGCAATAATTTTTTTAATTGCTTCCTGTTGCTCCGCTCTCCGCCTTAGTATCTCGTGATAATCTTCACTGCCCGTACTAAGGGATTCCGCGCATATTTGCATCATCTCCGCCAACGACTGGATCTTTTCATCATCAGCTTTTGGAAATGAGTTAATGCGTTCTTTGGCTTCTTCCGCCGTTTTATCGTTGCTCACAATATGAGTATTATGTGCATTTAATAAAATGTCAACATCTTTTTTTCCTTCTTGTAAAAAACCTGATCCCCTTATCGCGCCCGAAAAAGAACCGTCTGTATATATGGGGCTGGTCCAGAAAACAAGCCCTAAATTACATTGATATATGTGTGAGCCGCCTTTTTTTATCGCTTCTTTTATGGAGTTTTTATGTAGATTATTACAATCCTTATGGGAACAATGCGGACAAATAATTTTTTCCGGATTGTTATCTTTGATACTGTCAGGGAACAGAGGTTTATAGCCGCTGTCATATATGCATATGCTGCTGCCGGTCGCCTGATTGTAATCTGACATCATCTTGTTTGCTTTTTCAAGCAGATCGTCTTTTTTTTCGTAATTTTCTTTCATCTGTTTTCCCTCCTTAATTTACTTCTTTTTTAACATTTATTCTACTAGCTTTAACTATATTTATGTTAACATATTTCATATTAACTTAATATATTACCCTGCTCACGGTACTTGCCGGGAGTAAAGCCGGTATTGTTTTTAAAGATTTTTGAGAACCAGCTTTGGTCCTCAAAACCGCATGCCGCCGCAATCTTGCTTATGGGAATATTGGTTGAAGTCAGCATGGCGGCCGCCTTTTCAACGCGTAAACGGTTAAGATAATTGGAAAGATTTTCTCCCATTTCATCCTTAAAAATTGAACTGAAATACGACGCGGAAAGTCCGGCGGCGTCCGCTATTTCTCTTAAGCCGATCTTTTTTGTATAATTTTCCCATATAAAGCGTTCCGCTTTTTTAATTGCCGAAAAATGACGCACTCCCTGGAAGGAGAATATCCTTTCCGCCATTTGTTCCGTAAAACAGAAAAGAATATCTTTTACTTCCTGAAAATTCGCGCTTTCCTCAATTCTTTTCAGGTAACAGTTATTTGTTTCCAGCAGCGAATCATCGTTTATGTTATTTGAATTTATTGTAGTTCTTGATAATAATACCGCCCATTCCAGCGCTTTAAGCCTAAAAACATTAAAATTTCCGTTTAATTCTTTAAATTGCACATCCAGCAATTCGCTTAAGATTTGATTCGCGTGGATATTGTCCCCCCTGCGGAGGCTCGCGAGCAGCATACGCTCCATATCCATCAGCATGGGATTTATTTTCGCCTCTTCCGCGTGCTGTATGTTTTTCGGGTTCTGCCATTTTACCAATACTGGGATATTTTTCTGATTAAAACTTAATCCCGAAATTTGATCCGCGCAGATCAGCATCATTTGCGCTAATGCTTTTACTTTATCGCTGTTTTTTTGCAAGCCCTGTATGCCTCCGGAAAACAGCGCTCCCGCGAAACGCTCGCCCGAGTAAAAGGGGCTTGTCCAGAAAACATAGCCTTCGGGACACATATAAACATACGATCCTCCCAGCACCCGCGCTTTATTTACCGCCTCTTTATGAATGTTACAACATGACATTTTTCCCGCTGCTGTGCCGGTTTTTAAGTTACAATGTTTACAGAATGAACATAATTTATATATATCCGTATCGCCGTCCGGCTCCATTACATAAGCAGCGCAATTTGCCGCTTTTTCGTAATACTTTACAACTTTGGACGCTTTATTCAGCAAAGGTTCTAATTCGCGTCGTTGTATAATATTTGATAGTTTTGCCATAATACACGCTCCTATGCAATAAAAAATATCAAAACAAAAAGAACAAAATACACCCTTTTTATAAAAAGCTTTATTTTGGTAAAATATGTTTATGACAATAGACGAAGTGAACCGCGCCATTGAGAAAATGATTCTTTCCGCCAGCGGTTGGCGCGGAATTTTTGCGGCAGATAACTTGGGAATTCCGGATGAAGAAAATAAAACGGTAGAAATTACCTCGATTCATAAAATTATTACAGGAGCGGCCGCTTATATTTTTGCCGAATATCTGCGTAAATCGAAAAAAAATCCATTGGTTCTGCTCGGCATGGACACGCGCCCTACGGGCAGGGCAGTTGCGGAAACAATGATTCCCGTTTTGCTTGCTTCCGGCTGCAATGCGCGTTTTTCCGGCTATTCAGCCGCGCCTGAAATTATGGCTTGGGCGCGTACAGAAGCGAACGCCGCTGGATTTATCTATATATCAGCAAGCCACAATCCAATTGGGCACAACGGCATAAAGTTCGGTCTTACGGACGGCGGAGTGCTGGCGGCTGAAGAGACAAACAAACTTATCGCGAATTTCCGCTCATTTTTAAAAAAAGACGACTGTATTCAAAAAATAAACAGCCTTATTTCAGCCGCAAATCCCGCGTCTCTTAAAAACGTGTTCGACGGCGAAGCTGCGGCAAAAGCCGAGGCTCGTAAGGCGTACTATGACTTTTGCGGCCTTGTCGCGTGGGACGGCGATAACGGGATAGTAAGCGTCCTTAAAGACGGTCTCGCGAAGCGTCCGCTTGGCGTGGTTTGCGATTTTAACGGCTCCGCGAGGACAGTATCCATAGACAGGGATTTTTTCTCTGAACTTGGTTTAAAGTTTGATTGTATAAACGCGCAGCCGGGTGAAATTGTCCATCGTATAGTACCGGAAGGCGAATCCCTTGATCCCTGCAAGGCGTTACTCGAAAAAACACACGCCGGTGATCCGTCATTCATGATTGGCTATATGCCTGACTGCGACGGCGACAGGGGAAATCTGGTTATTTTGGATGATGTTAAGAAATCAGTTCGTACGCTTGAGGCTCAGGAAGTTTTTGCCCTTGCCTGTGTTTCTGAGCTTGCCCATCTTGTCCGGATGGGTACAGGGCTATACAAAGCGGCTGTGGCAGTCAATGACCCTACTTCCATGCGGACGGACAGGATAGCCGAAGCGTTCGGCGTTTCGGTTTTCCGCGCCGAAGTCGGCGAGGCAAACGTGGTCGGTCTTGCCCGCAAATTGCGCGAACAGGGGTACACTGTGCGTATTTTAGGCGAAGGTTCGGCAGGGGGCAATATCACGCACCCATCCGCCGTCCGCGACCCTATTAACACGGTTCTTGCCATTGTAAAACTGCTCTCGGTTCGTTCAAGCGCCAAAAAAGACGGCCTTTTTGAAATTTGGTGTAAATGTTCAAAGCAGGCTGAAAAATACCGCGAAGATTTTACTCTCGCGGATATAATCGCGAGCCTTCCGAAATTTGTGACCACTCCCGCGTATTCATCCGCCGCGGTATTGCGTATTAAGACAAATGATCATACCCTGTTAAAAGACCGTTATCAGAAAATTTTCCTGCGCGACTGGGAAAACCGGAAGGATGAGTTAAAAACGCGTTTTGGTTTTCGCTCATGGGAGGCAAGAGCTTACAACGGATTGGAAGAAAAGCGAAACATAAGCCGTTTCGGGGAAGCGGGCAGGGGCGGGCTAAAGATTCTCTTCTTAAATGATAAGAACAGGGAAATCGCCTATATTTGGATGAGAGGTTCCGCCACAGAGCCCGTGTTCCGTATCATGGCTGATGTGGAAGGAGACGACGCGGAAGCTGAACGGTTCTTGCTTGATTGGCAGAGAAATATGATAATGAGAGCAGACAATGAGCAATGAGCAATGAGCAAAAAGAAAAAGGGTGTAAGGAGTAGATTATGGGTGTTAGAGGAGAAGTTTTTTCTACCAGAGTAATGTTGCCAAACAGGACTTATTTTTTTAATGTTAAGGAAAATCGCTTGGGCGATCTTTATCTTAATATTGTAGAGAGCAAAAATAAGGAGACGGGGGGATTTGATCGCCAGTCTGTGATTCTTTTTGCGGATGATTTACAGGAATTTTTGAAAGGGTTTGACGAATCATTAAGGGTTATGGAAAAGGCGGTGCGGGAAAAACGCCATGGGGCGCCTTCCGGACGCGAGGAGAAACCTTACCGCAGGGAAAAACCGGAACAAGAGGGGAAACCTTACCGCGAAGAAAAACCTTATCGCAGGGACAAACCTGAACAAGAGGGGAAACCCTACCGCAGCGATAAACCGGATCACGGGGATAAACCTTACCGCAGGGAAAAACCTCATGGTGAAAGGGAGCGAGGAAATTTTTCGGGAGAGGGTAGAGGACGGCCTGACCGCGGCGGGGGCAGGCAGCATTCGCCGGGTAATAAGTTTCAGAAAAATTTTGGTAAAGACCGAGGTCATGATCACAGGTCCGAAGGCGGCAGGCGCGAGGGCGGGAAGCGGGTTGTGGTGAGGAAGCGCGACAAAAGGTAGAGAAATTTCCCCCATACGCTGATTTTTATGGTATAATTTTTGTAAAAGAAAGCGATAGAGAGGAAATTTATTACCATGAAAAATATATTATTAAAATTTTCATTTTTTACGATTTGCTTAATTTTAGCCTTATCCACATGCAGCCAATGGAAGGGCGAATGGCCGGATGATCCGAAATTTGATATTGATGAAGATGTAATTTTTAAAATGCGATTTTATGAAAATGAAGATTGGGATAAAGACGGGAATGAAGGGTTGAGCAGATGGATGCATGTCTATGATAACAAAAACAACCCGTTTAATCTTTCCGCTTTTGATCTTTCCGGTATGTTAACTGACAATAAAGTATATACTTTTAATTATTCATTTTATTCTGATGTAGATATTGATACATTGGGCATTTATTTTTATACCGATAATCCAAATTGGAAAATGCTTTCAAATTGGACGGAGATAAAAAGTAATATTAAGAAATATAACATATATAAAGGCGATATAATTATTATTCCCGACGAAGGAGCGGCCGGCTGCCTGCCGAATAATATTCATCTGAGATTTGAAATTAATAACAGGGATGTTTCCGTTCCGGCGGTTTTATCTTTATATAAATTTACCGCCGGTCAAAGAACCAAAGAACCTGTTGGTATAAGCGAATGGACTGTTTCCGATGAAAAATTTATTATTTCAGATATTGGAAAAACCTTCGCGGAAATTTTGCCTGATTTTAAAGATAGAAGTAACGTACTGCATATTAGGCCAACCTATGACGCGAATGATTACGGCAGTTCTGTAATTCAATATGATTTAAGCGGCTATGCTGGGGAAAAAATAGAAATTGAAATGTCCATGTTTGTTTATCTGAAGGAAGAAGCCAGAATCGCGTGGCAGATTAATTCTACGGATCCGTTTAATCCCGTGATATGCGGTACTGTCGCTCCTGATTGGCGTTTACCGGATAATGGCGGCCCGCCAATAAAAGCAAATGAATGGATTGAAATAACAGGAAGAAATACAATTATTGTTCCTTATACAGGAAATGCCGGTAGAATTTTATATCTTTCCGGTCAGCAAATTGAAGGCAAGGAAGCGTATTTTGCCAATGCCGCGATTACAATTACAGATAAAAACGAAGTAGTAAGTTTTAACTATGTAACAGCGGACGGCGCCTCTTGGGAGACTACAACGTGGCTGACATTGAATTTTAGTGATGTGATACCCGATTTAAGCGTAAGCGACATCATCCTTGGCGGAATAAACGGCGCAGCCGGGAGAATGCTCAGCGGTGAAGGGCCGGAATACACTCTGCTTATAAGCGGTTTTACCTCAAGCGGAGACTTAACGGTAACCATGAGGAAAGCGGGCTTTACCATAAACGATTCGCAAAAAACAGTATACATTTACTACCACCCTACTTTTGCCTCGTCTGACGGACTTAAAGGACTTACAACAGATACCGGAGAAGGAAATGAAATAAACGTCGACACGGAGAGAGGGATTATTTCCAGAGACAAAAATGACGATTGGGACAGATGGTTCAGTATAGCGATACCGTCTTCCCAACTGCCGATAATTGCCAGCGACATAATTAAAATAAAGTACATAGCTGTCGGCGACATACCGATAGTACCGAAGCTGCCTAATTCTACTATTGATGTGAATCCGTCGATGTGGGGTGATATTACGCTTAAAGGAGATGAGACTGAACGTACTTTTGATATTCCGGCAGTCAGATACGGAGCGTCAAATCCGATCAATGTTGTTACCTTCCAGAATTCTCCAAGCACAAAAGGGTGGAAATTGAAGATTATTGACATTACCAAAGATGGCGGAGCTCCTATTCAAATTAATCTTCCTTTATCGGACATACGCCGTCCCGTTACCGGAAAAACTCCGTTAAAAAATATTGATAACTATCAGTATAGCGGAACTATTTCATGGACGCCGCCTACCGCGACATTTACCAATGGGACAGCTTATACCGCGACTATATCGTTAACCGCTAAACCGGGTTACACCTTTAACGGAGTAACGGCTAATAGTTTCAAAGTCATAGGCACGGAAAACGTAACCCACACGGAAGGCGCCGGAAATAAAATGACAATAAACGCAACATTCCCCGCCGCCGCCTCAGCCGCTCCCGCAAAAAATATGATCTTTAACACCGGCGACGTAATGGGATATGGCGTTAAAATTGATCTTGCCGGTAATACCGGCTTTACGGCTACAAATAATACAAGCACGCAGAATTGGGATTGGGCATACCCGTATTTCAAGGTTAAATTCGATGGAAGTTATAAGCTGTCCGAATATACGAAAATTGAAATAACCGTTAATCCGTTAAACGTTGGTTGGAAGCCCGTCCGTATCGCGGCTTATAACATAGACACACAGCCAACCGGAGCATTGAATTGGTACACCGCCAATGTAATCGCCGCAATAGAAACCGGGAATCCTATTGAACAGGAAGGCGTGAAAAAGAATTTAACTTTTGATATTACCTCAATTCCGCCGGACGCGGACTTGAACGAGGTGTATATCGCCATTTGCATTCCATCGGAACCGGGTGCGCGATATATAATTTCAAACATCAGGTTCTTTAATTAACTGGATAAAAGGAGGGAGTTTATGGTTATTAAAAATTATTCAAATAAATTATCAATACTTATAATATTTTCTATTGTTATAATTTTATCCGGCTGTTTCAGCCACTGGCAGGGCGATACGGCAAAAGTCGTTATTTCATTCGGCAGGGCGAATCGCGGCATTAGTGATGATTATGATCCCAATGATACGGCAACTCATCAGAGACTTGAACATAAGATTAAATTTACAAATGAGGCAAAAACGCTGGAATTTACTTCTAACGGCGGTTCAACTATTGAAATTTACGCGGAACCGGGTGATTGGAACGTGGAAATTATTTCTTGGCTTGACGGCGATGTTTACGCTAAAGGTACGAAAGATGTAAGTTTGAAATTGGGACTGAATAACGAAACTATAGATATGTTTCAGGCGCATTTGGTTAAATTTGTTCCCGGCGGCGGCAACGCCGTAAAGGAACGAATAATATATCACGCTCACACCATGAAAACAGAAGACCTGCCGGATGAATCTTCTGTAGATGATTATATTTTTGTTGGATGGTATGATGATTCCTTTACAGAAAGTTTCGTTTTAATAGATAAGCGAATATTTGAAAGCGTTACTTTTTACGCAAAATGGATTAAACCTTATTTTTTCGCCGGAATAACAAGTCTTAAAGATAAATTAGACTGGCTTAAAGAGGAGGCAATTGACGGAGGGTATTATGACGTTCCTGTAGGTGAAGGTGAATTTCTTACACCCGAAGACGGCGACCTTTATTTCGGCGGTAAAGCGGTAACCATAAATTTGATAGATGAAATGAACCAAGGTAAAATTATAAAACTCAACGGGATAGGCTCGCTGTTTACCGTGGGAGACGGCGTAAATCTTAAACTGGACAGTAACATTACATTGGAAGGCAATTCTGATAATAACTCTTCGTTGATTGAGATAAGAAGCGGTGGAATATTTGAAATGAAAACGAAGTCCAAGATAATAAATAATACAAATAATAACGACGATAACAACTGGAAAGCCGCGGGAGTACAAATTTATAAAAATGGAAAATTTACAATGAACGGAGGGGAAATATCAGGCAATACCACCGTCCAGGGCGGCGGCGGCGTGAGGGTAGAAGGAATCTTTATTATGAATGAAGGAAAAATTTTCAATAATACAGCCATAAGAAACAGCGGCGGCGGCGTGTGGATTGCAAAGAAAGGAAGATTTACCATGAACGACGGGGAAATCTACGGTAATAAAGCTTTGGGAGAAGACGGGAAAAGCGGCGAAGGCGGCGGGGTACATATATATGATGACGATCGAAATGTTGGAACCTTTATAATGACCGGAGGAAATATCCACGACAATACATCCATAAGAGGCGGTAGTGGTGTTTGTTTGTTTTATGGAAATTTCATTATGAGTGGTGGGAAAATTTCCGGTAATGAAACTAAAATATACGGCGGCGGGGTTAATGTAAGTGACCACGCAACCTTCACAATGAAAGGCGGAGAAATCTCAGACAATAAAGTAATTGGTAATAATATTCCTGATTCATGGAATACCGGAGGCGGAATAAATATTTGGGAAAAAGGAGTGTTCACCTTGGAAGGCGGAGAAATTTATAATAATCAAGTTTCCAAATGTAGTACAAGTCAAGCCGGTGGAGTAAATGTTCAAGGAACCTTTATTATGAAAAATGGAATAATTCATAACAATAAAGCTGATAGTAACGGTGGTGGAATACATGTAGGTGAAGGATCAACCTTCACCATAACCGGCGGGAAAATTTCCGTTAATAGCGCTAAAAGCGGCGGCGGTGTGTATATTTGGAAAGGAACCTTCAATATGAACGGCGGTGAAATTTCCGGCAATAATGCAAAAGAAGGCGAAGGCGGCGGAGTATCAGTTTCTGGTGACAGCGCAACCTTCACCATGGAAGGCGGAAAAATATACAACAATATGGCTAAAAGCGGCGGCGGGGTGAGGGTATGGAATGGGAAATTAGAAAAAACGGGAAAACCGGATGGAGGTAGAATTTATGGAAATACTGCAACTGATAGTAACAAGGGTAACCAAGTAAACGCAGAAGGTGAAGGGAATCTCGAAAAAAAGAGGGATTATGAAGTTTATCCTTCTACTCCGTTGTCTTATAATGGATTAACTGGTAAGGCTGAAGGCAATTGGGATAAAGACTAAGGAAAAAATAAAATGAAAAAAAGCATAAGCCTGACAATCTTTCTCCTCCTCATTTCCGCCGCCATAAACGCGCAAACCGCCGAAGAAATACAAATGCTCCTGGATACCCCGGCTGTAAGTTACGAACAGGCGGCGCGTTTTGTGCTGGAAGCTGCGGATGTAACCGGCTCTTACGACAAAACAAGCGGTCAGGAAGCGATGAATTTTGCGATAGAAAGAAAGTGGCTCCCAAAAAAAGCAACACCACAGGACGCTATTTCTTTGGAAAGGCTGTCGCTTCTTATCATGAAAGCTTTTAACTTAAAAGGCGGGCCTATGTACACATGGTCTAACAGCGCCCATTACAGTTACCGTGAAATGGTTTTTCAGGACTTTATCCGCGGGCGAACCGATCCGCAAATGAAAGTGTCCGGCGAAACAATGCTTTATATCGTTAGCCGCGTTTTGTTCTTAATTGATAGAGATCCATGGGAATTACCTGAACAGCCGGAGGAGGAAATATATGCCGACCAGCCGGAGGACGAGCAATGAAAAAGAATATTTCATCACTCGCTCTGTACGCTGTATTTTTCTTTTGCTCTCTTTCGCTTAACGCTGTTGATTTTGGCCTTGTGTATACACAGAACGCTGATGTTACTGTGCCTGAATTTAATTTTAAGAATACAGGCCTTGATTTATCGGGCGTTTTCCAGCCCCGGTTTACCGCGCTTTTTGGTGAAAAGGGCGATTTGTATGTTTCCGCTGCGGTAAATTATAAAGCGGATCCTTTGAGCGGCGCTACCCCATGGAACGGCATTAATTCTTTCGCGATAATACCGGAGCTTACAAGAACCGATTTTGCCTGTAATTTGGGATTCGCGGATATAAAAGTCGGACGTATGATTTACAGCGATCCTTTGGGTTTTATCGCGAATAATCTTTTTGACGGAGCGCAGGCTTCATTTATTACGGGAGCGGGGAATATACGCGCCGGATGCTGGTACACCGGATTTTTGTACAAAAAAAGAGCCGCGATTACAATGACAGAAAAGGAATTGGAATCAAGTTATAGCGATGTTGATTATGTTGATTTTGCCAATACCTACTTTGCTCCCTCCCGTATTCTGGCGGCGCTTGAATATGAACATCCTTCCCTTGCGGGATTTATAGGTTTAAATGTTTCTTTAATGGCGCAGATTGATATGGGCAAAGAAAAATTAAACAGTCAGTATTTTACAGCCGCTTTGTCTGTTCCGGGAAGATTCTGTATTTTAGATTTGGGCGGGTGTATTGAATTAATTGAGTATAACAATGAGACAACTCCCGCGTTTGCCGGCGATATTGGGTTAACATTTATTCTGCCTTCAACGCTGGAAAGACATATAAAATTATCCTGGCGTTATACAAGCGGAGTAAGCGAGGATAAAACCTATACCGCGTTTTTACCGCTTACAACGGTCACGCAGGGAGAGATTCTGGAAGCTAAATTATCAGGCTTGTCATTATTATGCTTTGATTTTACAGGCCGTATGTCAAAATCGGTATCAGCGAATATGGCGTTTAAATATTTTTTACGGACGGATTTTGGAACATACAGGTCGTATCCTGTAGAAAAGAACGCTTCGGACGGATTTTTTCTTGGCGGAGAAATATTCGGGAGGATTATATGGAATATTTCTACCGGCGTCCGCATGAACTTTGGGACAGGCGCGTTCCTGCCTTCATTGGGCGATGTTAATCCTGATAAGGGTATAATGTGGAGAACGAATCTTAATTTTGTAATTTCAATATACTAGGAGAAAAGAAATGAAACAGTTTTTATTTTTAACAATTTTTATTTTAACGAGTTTGTGCGTATTTGCTCAAAACGCCGTTATTGAACATGTTACAGGTACGGTAGAAATCAAACAGCCGGGAGAAATCTCTTATAAAAACGCGGTAAGCGGCCAGGAAATATATAAAGAGACCGTTATATCAACAGGTTTTAAAAGTTTCGCTATAATTAAAATTGGCAGCGCAACCATAACGGCGCGTCCTTTAACGCATTTATCGCTGACGGAGATTCAAAATTTAGCGGAATCTGAACTGGTAAACGTGAATTTAAGGGCGGGAAGGGTCCGCGTAGACGTTAAACCGCCCGCCGGAACTAAAGCGTCTACCAAGATAACAGGGCCTATGGCGGTAGCCTCTGTCCGGGGTACCAGCTTTGAATTCGACATTCACAATCTTTATGTAATTGAGGGCGCCGTCAGTTTCGCCGGGGACAGGGGGCAGAACATTATTGTCAGAGCGGGCGAAACCAGCCGTATTGACCAATCGGGAACAGTTACAATTCCCAAAGACGAAAAAATTTCAAACTTAATGCCTCCAAGCCCCGCAGGAACAGGCGAGAGAGACACCCCCGCTCCCGGCGCTGCCGGCAGGAACGTGTTTACAACTTTTGGACTTGTGTTTATTAAAAGCGAAAATTGAAATTCACCTAACCTTAAAACTCATCCGTTGAATAGGCGAAGGCCCGTACTTTTTTACCGCTTCTCTGTGCGCCTTTGTGGGATAGCCTTTGTGTTTCGCGTAACCGTAATTAGGGTAGAGCAGGGCCATTTCGTCCATAAAAGCGTCGCGCGCGGTTTTCGCAAGTATTGAAGCCGCCATTACTTCGTGGACTTTCGCGTCGGCTTTTACCATCGCGGTACAGGGGATTGAAATAGCGGGAACATAGGTGCCGTCCACAATGGCGGATAAGCCTGCGGGCGGGGAAGAGGGGAGTTTTTTACACATTTCCTCAAAGGCGCGCTTCATGGCAAGAAGGCTTGCCTGCAAGATGTTGATGTCGTCAATCTCCGTGTGGGTTGCCCATCCTATGCCCCAGGCAAGCGCGCCGTCACAGATTTGAAGACGCAGTTCCTCGCGTTTTGCGGGAGACAGTTTTTTGGAATCGTTCAGTAAATCGCGCTGTTTGCGCGGGAAATCATCGCCAAGGATGACCGCGGCGGCATAGACAGGACCGGCAAGCGGCCCGCGGCCGGCTTCGTCAATTCCGCAGATCATTTTTTTTCCGTAATTACCTGTAACGCGTCTCTTAAACTTGGATCATGGGAATAGTAATTTTCTTCCAGTTCTTTTTCCGTTAACCCCATAAGTTCGTGGCTCATGTAATGAATCCAATAAGAGTCATCGTGAATTGACACATCATGTTTTCTGCACCAGTAATCGGGCTGAATGGCGTATTGTTCGGGTTTATCGTAAAAATATTTATAATCGTGAACCGCGATTTTTAAGTCGCAGCGCGGAATTCCCATGTCTAAAATTATCTGCGCCAGATGGTTAATGGTTCTTCCCGAATCAAAAATATCGTCAATAAGAAGAACCTTGTCCCCTACACGCAGATGTTCCGGAGAATATGTCCAGCCGTCCACCTTGACGCTCTCCGCTTTCGCGACATCCGTGTAAGAACGCGCGACAACAGCCGCGTAGTACACGGGACGCGCGCCTTTGTGTACAATTTTATAGTACTCGCTTATCAGGTTGCCGAGATAAGCTCCGCCGCGTAAAGACACATAAATCACATCGGGCGTAAACCCGTCGCTGCAGATGCGATGCGCGAGTTTTAGCGCGTTGTCGCGCACCGTGTCGAATTGCAGAAATTCTTTATTCATATATAACCCTCCTTTGTGGACGGAAAAATCCGAAGAAACTGCCGCATAAGCCGCCTATAATGTGCGCAAAGTGGGAAACATTTTCGGGGCCGGCTGCGTTAAAAAACTGAATGCCCATGTACAAAATCATAACAAGAATAAATGTAAGCGGAATTTCACCCGAGGTAAAATTTGTAAACGAAGACAAAAGTATCATCATAAATACTACGCCGGAAGCTCCCATCAACGCGCTGTTGAAAAAGAGCGCGTTTAATATTCCCGTTACAAGGGCCGTTATAATTATCATCACAAGAAGCGGTATTGAACCGTAATTTTCTTCCAGCATGGGGCCGATAAGGAGTATCAGGGTAAAGTTATTAATCAGATGCGCCCAGTCTTTATGGCCCATAACATGGGTTAAAATCGCAACCCAGCATCTTAAGCTTCCCGCTTGAAAAGTATTTTTTCCGGGAACCAAAAACCATAAAATAAGTTTTGGAAAAAATGTATAAGACAGAAATAGAACTAATGTGCATAACAATGTAAAGGTGAGCACTGTCGGCGCGTTGTATTTAATTCTCATATATCCAGAACTATCTCCACTGGGCAATGATCGGAGCCTTGAACGTCGGCCCTGATAATAGAAGATTTTACATTGGAGATAAAGCCCTTGTCCACACAGTTGTAATCAATTCTCCATCCCACGTTATTTTCACGCGCCCCGCCCCTGTATGACCACCATGAATAATGGCCGGCCTCTCCCGGATGAAAGTATCGGAATGTGTCTATGTGGCCGGCGGCCGTAAATTTATCCATCCACGCCCTTTCTTCGGGCAGGTATCCGGCGCTGTCTTCGTTGCTTTTCGGGCGCGCGAGATCGATAGGAGTATGCGCGATATTGTAATCGCCCGTAAGCAAAAAATGCCGTTCTTTTTTTACAAGTGAATTGCATAACTTAAGAATCGCGTCGCAAAAGGCAAGTTTGTAATCCAGCCTTTTCCTTTCGTCCTGCGAATTGGGAAAGTACGCCGTTATCAGGGAAAAAACGGAATATTCCGCGATTAATACGCGGCCTTCGTTGTCAAATTCTTCCTTGCCCAGAAAACGCACGTCCTGCGGTTTTTCCTTGCTGTAAATCGCCGTCCCCGAATAACCCCTTTTCTTCGCGCTTGCCCAAAATGAGAAGTAAGTCTTATTGCCGCTCTTTTTTACGGGAGGGTTCAACAATGCGGGCGAAAGCTGCCCGGGTTCGGCCTTTGTTTCGTTCAGGCATAGCACGTCCGGGCTTTCCTTTGCCAGCCACTCCGTAAACCCGCGTTTTTCTACCGCCCTGATCCCATTTACATTCCATGTAACAATACGCATAATTAAGTATATATTGAGGCAAAGGCCGTTTTCTAGAGGGGAGCAGCGGTAAGTTTATGGCTGATTTATTTGAGTATTTGGCATGGAGGGGAGACCTTGATTTTTCCAAGTCCCCTCTTAATCCTGTTGACAGTTTAATTTTTTCCCAGCTTTCATATATGCCTTTTGACGGTATTGTTCCGGCTCCGGACGAGAAAGGCAGTATAAGCATACGCGACGCGGCTGAATTATTCGGGGAAAAGCTGAATAATGATTCTTCCAAAGAAAAATTAACGATATTGTTTGAAAATGATCCCGAACTGCTGGGCGCGCTTGCTTTTTCAAACCGTTTTAGAAATTGCAGGCTTTCCGGTTATGTGAACATTGTTGACAATGACCGATTAATTCAATTTTCCGCTATTTGCATAAACACGGATGAAAAATTTTCTTTTGTCGTCTACCGGGGGACAGACCGTAATATTGTCGGCTGGAAAGAAGATTTTAACATGAGTTTTGACGAAGCGGTCCCGGCCCAGCTTGAAGCGGTTGTTTATCTTGAAAAAATGGCCTCCAGGCTTAAAAAACATTTATACGTTGTAGGACATTCAAAAGGCGGGAATCTGGCCGTATATGCCGCCGCCTGCTGCCGCAAAAGAATTCAAAAGCGTATAAGTGATATTTACAGTTTTGACTCGCCGGGCTTTCAAAATAATATTTTAACAAGCAAAGGTTTTTCCCTGATTAAGGACAAAATTAAGTCTTTTATACCGCAGGCTTCGGTTGTAGGAATGTTATTTGAACACGGGTGCAGTCAAAAAATTGTTAAAAGCACGTCAACCGGCCTGTTGCAGCATGAGCTTTATTCGTGGGAAGTGACGCATAACGACCTGGTTTATGTTGAAGAAATAACGCCCGGCAGCCGTTTTGTGGATAAAACTGTCAAGGAATGGATAGCCGGACTGAACAATGAACAGCGCGAGCAATTTTTAAACGCGCTTTATTCCATTTTAGATGATTCGGAAGTAAAATCGCTTCAGGATTTTGAGACGTCGTGGTTTAAAGCGGCGGGGCGTTTGATAAAGACTTTCGGCGGCATTGATGAAAAGAAAAAGCAGCTTATTCAAAAAACTTTTGGAGACCTGTTTAACATTGCCCGCCGTAATTTTGACACCTTGATAAATCACAAAGAAAAATGAACATAGAATCTGAAATACCTTTAACCGTCGCGTCCCCGGACTGGAACAACAGGCGCCTATTCGGACTGCTTTGGCCTTTAATTGTAGAACAGCTCCTTCTTGTTATGATGGGGCTTGTGGATATGATGATGGTTAGCTATGTCGGCGAGCACGCGGTTTCCGGCGTTTCTCTTGTTGATACCGTCAATTTTCTTTTTATTACGGCGTTTAACGCTCTGGCGACAGGCGGTTCCGTAGTCGCAAGCCAGTACATAGGGCGCTCGGACGAAAAAAACGCCCGCTGTTCCGCAAGGCAGCTTGTTTATGTAAGCGCTATTATTTCCCTTGTATTAATGATATTTACAATGGCGGCATGCCGCGAATTCTTAAAAATTGTTTACGGAAATATCGCCGACGACGTAATGCAGTCCGCCCGGATTTATTTTTTAATCACCGCCCTATCATATCCGTTTCTCGCGTTGTACACCGCCGCCGCGGCGCTTTTCAGAAGCATGGGAAATTCAAAGATTACGATGAAGGTCGCCGTTTTGGTAAATATCCTAAATGTAGCCGGAAACGCCCTTTTTATTTACGGAATGGGGCTTGGCGTAGCGGGCGCGGCGTTATCCACCCTTATAGGACGCGCTATAGCCGCTTTTATTCTGATTTACCTTTTAATGGGGAACCGGCCGCAGGCGATAAACCTGCATGGAATATCAAAAATCAAATTTGAACCGGAAATGATTAAGCGTATCTTAAACATAGGCATTCCCAGCGGACTGGAAACATCAATGTTTCAGGTAGGGAAAATTCTGGTTACAAGAATATTTACGATATTCGGGACGGCCGCTATTGCGGCTAACGCTGTCTCGGGAACGATAAATTCCATAGGATTTATGCCCGGCAGCGGCTACGGCATGGGCCTATTGGTCATAGCGGGGCAGTATATAGGCGCGGGTGATTATCACAGCGCAAAAAGGTACACAAGAAAAATTATGATAATTGCCTATATTACATATTTGGTAATAAATGTAAACGTATTTTTATTCATGGATCAAATAGCGGGCTTTTTCAAGCTGTCGCCGGAAGCGCATGATCTGTGCCTGTCCTTCCTGAAGATTCACTGTATCACGTCAACCTTATTCTGGTGCTTCTCCTTTGTGCTTCCCAACGCCCTAAAAGCCGCCGGAGACGCCCGTTATGTAATGATTGTCGCCGCAAGTACAATGTGGCTTGTAAGGGTATGTTCCGCCTACATCATGGCGTTCCCTCTCGGACTCGGCCCCGTCGGCGTTATCCTCGCGATGGGCGCGGACTTCCTGTTCAGGGGAATCTTCTTCGGCGCCCGCTGGTTCAGCGGCAAGTGGATGGAAAAAAAGGTTATATAGTTCGGAAAAAATTCACACAAAGGCACAAAGGACACAAAGATCACAAAGAGGGAAAAAAGGTTGTTGTAAGCTATATATGCTTGATAATCTCACGATAAGATAACGTACAAAAACCTCTAATTCTTCTTTGTGATCTTTGTGGATCTTTGTGTCTTTGTGAGATTTAAATGGGAAATTTTATTACATTAAAGGCGCGAAGATGCGAAGTACGTCGGGTAATATCCTTTGAAAAGCGTTCTTGTCGCAGTCTTTCAGGGTAATTTCCTTGGAAATCGGAAGCGTTTTTAAGAAATCATTTTTAACGTCGTTTATCGTTTTGCTTGAGTAAATTACCACGCCGCATTCAAAGTGAAGATACAAACTGCGGAAGTCCAGATTGGTCGTGCCGACGGTGGCGATTATGTCGTCGGAAACAAATGTCTTTCCGTGGTTAAAGCCCGAAGTGTATTCGTAAACTTTAACGCCGGCGTGAATGAGCCTGCGGAAATATGAACGGGATGTAACCGCCACTATCAATTTGTCCCATCTGTGGGGGGTGATAATCCGTACGTCAACTCCGCTTTTCGCCGCGGTTGTCAGAGCGGAAAGTAAATTATCGTCAACTATCAGGTACGGTGTATTTATGTAAACATACTTTTTTGCCTGATTAATTATCTTAATATAAACATGCTCGCCTACAAATTCATGATCTATGGGACTGTCGGCGTAAGGCTGGACATAACCCCATTCTTCGTAACCTTCGGCGACTCCTTTTTCCGTATGTTCAATGATGTTGTCTTTCCACGGGAAGAATGACTCGTAATTGTCCTTGTCTCCGGGCTTTAAGTTCCACATCTGCAAAAAGATCAATGTAAAAGCCCACGCGCCGTCTCCCTCAAGCATTATCGCCGCGTCCTTCCAGTGGCCAAAACGTTCCACAATATTTATATATTCATCCGCTAGATTAAGGCCGCCCGTGAACACTATCCTGCCGTCTATGGAAATAATTTTTCTGTGGTCCCTGTTGTTCTGCAATGACGTAACTATAGGCCTGAAGGGATTAAAAACAAAACATTTAATTCCCCTCTGCTCCAGTATTTTATGATAGTTTTCCGGCAGGGTAAAAATACATCCCAAATCATCGTACATTATCCTGACATCAAGCCCTTCCGCGGCTTTTCTTTCCAGTATATCAAGTATGGAATTAAGCATTACGCCTTCTTTTAAAATAAAAAATTCCAAAAAGATGTAACGCTTTGCTTTTTCAAGTTCTTCCAAAACTTTACGGAAAAACGCTTCTCCCGAATCAAGATAAATCTGCCTTGTGTTTGAAAACACGGGAAAACCGGCGAAATTCTGCAAATATTGGGCGTGTGTTCTGAAATCGGGATGTTCGTCTATTAATTCATCCAGTCTGTTTCCCGCGAGAAAAAAAGCCCCGCGGCTGTCTCGTATGTTTTTATCCAGCGCCCTTTTTAATTTTTTCTGGGTAGAAATCGTATTGAAATAGATATACAAGACCCCGCCGAAAAAAGGAAAAAGGAGGATAAGGAAAATCCATGTAAGTTTATAACCGGCTTTTTCATGTTTATTTAATACATGTATACACGCGATAATGCTTAAAAAATAAAGAACTAAATATGAATATTGAAAGTGTACGCTTACCCTCAATATTAATATAATTATCAGGGAAATCTGAATTAGAAGGGCTATAACAACCAAAGCCCTTCTTCCAAAGAGGGTATTAGCAAGCTTTTTCTTTTTATTCATCTATTTTAATTATAGCATAAATTTTTCAATTTTTATATATATGCGTAATAATCTCCTCCATAGGCAGTTCCTTAACCGCAATGTCGGTAAGCGAAAATTTACTCGAAAGAAACTTAATAAAATCCCCAATCGCGATTTTCGAAGCGTCAACTTCCAAAGTTATCTCCAGCGGCGATTTTTGCTCAAGCACCCTTACGTTTTCGGGAAGCGCCGCCCCCGTCTCAAAAGGTTGTTCAAGCGTTAGTTCCACAATCTTTTTCTCCCCAAGATTTAACTGTAAATTCTGCAATGAGTCGTCAAACACTTTCTTGCCGTGATTAATTACTATCACGTTATCGGCAAGCTGTTTTACGTCTTCCAAATCGTGGGTCGTAAGGATAAAAGTTGTGCCTTTTTTGTTCATATCCGTGATAAATTCGCGAATTTTTGCCTTTGCGATAACGTCAAGCCCGATTGTAGGCTCGTCCAGAAAAACGATCTTCGGCTTGTGAAGCATAGCCATTATAAATTCACACTTCATGCGCTCGCCGAGCGACAGCACCCTTGTAGGTTTGTGCATAACTTCCGTAACATCGAACATTTCGGCTAACTCGTCAAGGCGCGTTTTGTAATCATCCTGCGCTATACCGTAAATGGCGCGGTTCATGTTAAAACTGTCTATCGGGGGAATATCCCAGATTAACTGGGAACGCTGACCGAATACCGCGCCTATTTCGCGCACATACCTTTTTCGGTCTTTGCTGGGAGAATATCCCATAACGTCAATATCGCCGGAGGTGGGGTAGAGCGCGCCGCAGAGCATTTTTATCGCCGTGGACTTGCCCGCGCCGTTGGGACCAAGAACGCCGCATATTTCGCCCGCCTTAACATTAAACGACACATTATCAACCGCGTTAATTATTACTTTTTCCCGCTTGAAAAAACTCTGTAAGGTTTCTTTCATGCCGCTTCCGCGCTTAAAAGTTGTGTAAGTTTTAACTAAATTATTAACTTTTATAATAAACATCAACCGCCTACTCCTTCGTATAATCTGACCATATAATGATATATCCATATCCCGAAAAACATGAATAATATGCACGGGATAACCGCGAATAACACAATAGTATCAAGGCATCCCAATAACGCGCTTGCCGGAAAAAAACCTATCATTGCCACAGGGATTATATATGACGTTAGCATTTTAATCGCCCGCGGAAATATTGATATGGGGTATTTTCCGAACGACAGTATACTGTCTAAAATTTCAGGCAAACGGCCGTTTCCCACCCACTTGAACGATGTCGCCGCCATAACCATCTGAAAACCTGTCATTACCGCGAACCCTCCGATAAATAAAAGCAAAAATTGAGCGATACCCAAAAGCGAGACAAAACCCGTATGCGCTATAGAAATGCCGAACATAACGCCGCCCCCAATTAAAAGCCCTATGCTTCCCGTGTCAAAATTAGTCGCGATTAGGTAAAAGAGCGGATCCACGGGACGCAGAAGGACAACCTCAAAACTGCCCTCGCGTATATGCTGCATCGTCGACCATAAAACATTACTGAACAAAACAAGCGCGAACCCAAGCGACAATGTAAAAATAGATTGTATTAACAGCACCTCATAAAAATTCCACCCCGGAAAACTGGCTCCCGAATTATAAATAAGAATAGTAGTCAAAGGCAAAAGCAAGTTAAAACAAAGCGTAATAGTCATAGAAAGCACAAAATTAAGCCTGTACGTCAACGCCCTTGCCATTGCCGTAGCCACACAAATCCTATAAACATTAAAAATCCTTTTCATAACTATTTCCAAATCTCCCATTGCTCATTGCTAATTGCTCATTGTTAATTGATCCCTAAGCTCCCACCGCCGTAAACCGCTTCATCGCGAAACCATATAAAAGTTCCGACAGAAGAATTAAACATAAAAGCGATAAAGCCTGTAAGCTCACTATCACGGGGATAGATAATTGAATGCCGCCTAATGTATATTTCCCGATAAATACCATCGCGGGAACATAGGACGTGTATTGAAAGGGCAGAAAAAATTGAATAATCTGAAGCGCTTTCGGAAAGAAAACAAGAGGTATAAAAGAGCCGGAAAACACTCCGCTGAACATATAATAAAAAGCGCGTATTCCCTCAGACTCGACGACCCAGAATGACGCGATGCCTATGATATAGCTTACATAAAAGAAAATAAATGAGGCAAGCGCGATTGAAAGCACGGTCCATGGTATGTTAGACGGCATCAAGTCAATTTTAAAGAGAAAGATAAATATAAGGGCGCAGGGCAGCGCTTCAATAAGTGTAGCGAGCAAACGGTGTCCGATTTTCTGGGAAAGGGCGAAAAAAGGGTGATGGATGGGACGCAGAGCGAATGTTAAAAATTTGCCCGTGCGTATTAACATGGCAAGATTCCAGTCCGCGGAATCCCATATAAAATAGCCAATCAGAGCCGATATGCCGAAATATCGTATCATCTGCAAATACTCAAAACCTCTTATTGTATCACTGCCTCCGTAAACCGCGGTCCAGATAAAGTACTGCACGATAAAGTACACGGGGCCCACGAAAAGCGACACCATCATGTGAGAACGGTAGGCTAAATATTCTTTAATGGTAGCAAACGCAATCGCTTTGCACACATCGAGTTTTTGTTTAAGCTTGTTCAATTAAGTTTCCTTACATTATATCAAACCCGACCAAATTATATTTTGCACGCTGAAAAGCGCCCGCGAGAACCAGCCTTCTTTCGCGAACGGAACAATCCATGCCGCGACAAGTTCTTCTTTGGGATCAATGTACAGTGAACACGCGCCTGAGCCTTCATGCATGAAAGTGCCTTGAGAGAATGTAAAGGCCGGGCCGTTCCGCATGTCAAAACCTACGCCGTAGAACCGTTCTTTTTCCTTTGCGTTCCAGCAATAATTAGGAAAGGCGGTGGCAATATTTGTCATTTTTTCCACTGCTTTTCTGCCCAGAATACGTGTGCCGTTTAAGGTGCCGCCCGAAAGCACCATGTTACCGAAAAGGCTGAGATCGTAAGCTGTCGACTCAAGCCCTCCCCCTGTCGGCGGAATATTCAATATTTCCCCTATCCAATGAGGTTTATAAGTTCCGTTTATTTTATCATTTACATATTTTTCAAGTTCCTCATCAGAAACGATATACCGTTTTGCCATTTCCGCCGTTATGTTAAAAGCGGTATCCTTCATGCCCAGCGGTTTGCAGATATTGTCATCGATAAATTCCTGAACACGCCTGCCGGATAATTTTTCTATAACCGCGCCGAGAACGACGAAACCAAAACTGCAATACGCCCATTCGGTATCGGGCTTTACGCGGAAGCCGCTGCCTATAGTGCCTAAAGCGGCGGCTAACCAGTCAAAATCCTTTTTTTGACCGGGACTGCAAAGTTTGTACGCGTCGTCAATCATCTTCCAGTAATTAGTCTGGTATTTGTTGTCAAAACATCCGCCGTCGGCATGCATGCCGGAAGTATGGGTTAAAAGCTGAAAAAGCGTAACGCCGTTGTACGGCGGAGTGTTGAACTGAGGCAGAATTTCGCCCACTGGCACATCCAGCCGCGTAACGCCGTCCTCTACCAGTTTCATAATCGCGACAGCGGTAAATACTTTGGTAATAGAAGCTACGAATCTGACAGAATCAGGCTGAACCGGAGTATTGTCATCCTTACGGAACGATTTTTTCCCTACCCCGCCGTGCGCGAAAATTTTGCCTTTGCGGGATATGCAGTAGGTTGCGCATTGGATTTCGCCGTCGTCAATGATTCGCTGAAAGTGGTTATTAAGCACATCGAGCCGTTTTTCATCATAGCCTATTTCACTTGGCTTACAGTCTGTTTTTCCTTGTGTGTATAACATATTAATACTCCTTAACAAGAGTTTACCATATTTAAAAATGAATAAAGTTAACATTTTTAATCATTTTTTCTTTTTTATAAGTAATTTGTATAATCTAAAGCGATTATAGCGTTGAATAAATGAATAAATGAGGTTGCAAACCCCAATAAAAGCCGCTATTAAAATGAAAATCCATAATTTATGATTATTTGTCAATAATGAAAAGAATAAAGAAAAAAATCCCAATGGGATTATGATATAATGTATCATTTCCGCCTGACAAGTGACATTAATAAATAATTCCAGATATTCTATTGAAATTTTATCGGGTAAATTTCGTTTATTAAAATCCTGGTTATATTGGGGTAATCTGTCTTTCCATTTAGGTAAAAGTATTTTTTTATAAAATTTTACTTCCTTTTCTGAAACAATAAAGAATTTCTTTTTATTGTTAAATAACCGTAACCTGAGACTCTCCGGCAGTTTCATAAAAATGAACGCGGTAAAAAAATGCAAAAAAACCCAAAATATAGTATTTATCAATGTAATTTTTATAATCATATTATTGATACTTCGATATCCTTTTGAGTTTTTCTTTGTTCAAGGTTCAGGATCATATCTATATTATACAACAAAAAATAAATTATTGGTATGTCATTTAATGACAGATCAATACGGTATATTAATCGCATGAAAAGCAAAAAAAAGCCCGTACGGGCATCAATGCCGAAATCGGCGCTGGCAAGATTGTTTTTTATAGACCGTCAGATAGCTTCGGAAAAATATCCGAATACCAATGATCTGATTAAAGAGTGGGAAGGGATTAGCGCTTCCACCATAAGCCGGGACATTGCTTTTATGAAGGACTGGCTGAACGCTCCCATTGAATACAGCGCCCTGCGCCGAGGCTATTTTTATTCAAAACCTTATTATCGTATTCCAATGGGATTTTCCGGCGCAGATGAACTATTGGCTCTTGGCATGGCAAAAAATATTCTTGCATTATACAGGTACACGCCTATCTACAATGCCGCCCATCATCTGATAAACAGCATAATCTCGCCCCTTGCCGGCGAAGGCGATTCAAACTGGTATGAAAGCCGCATTGTTGTTCCGCAAGTTCCGTCTTCTCTTCTTTTGCCGCATGTATGGAACCTTATTACCTGTGCTTTGAAAGAAAACCGCGTTCTAGCTTTCGATTATATGGGGACATACGACGAAGACTACCGGCCCCGCCGTGTCCGGCCGTATCAGTTGTTATTTGATACCGGTCTTTGGTATTTATACGGATATGCCGAAGAACGAAATGAAATTCGTGTCTTCTCAATTAACCGTATGAAAAACATCGCGCTTACCGGGGAATGTTTTTCCCTGCCCCAGGATTTTGATTACCGCGCCGCGTCCGGCGGCAGTCATTTCGGCGTTTTCGCGGGTCAGGAAAAATACCGCTTCAAAATTGCCTTTTACGATTATTCAGTAGTATGGATAAATGACCGTCAATGGGCGGATGATCAGGAAATTATTGAAACCAATAATGGTATTATTATCAGTTTTACCAGCACCCAGTTTGATAAGGTTGTGGAGTGGGTATTGTCCCGAGGTTGTACCGCCCGTCCGCTGGAACCTGACCTGTTGGTTGATGTTTGGCGTAATACTGTTGATGAAATGAAAAAGATGGCTGTAAATACGTTTGAATAAAATTAAAATATTGATGAAGACGCGTAAATATCATTGTTTTTTATTTTGATAACGCGCGGCCATAGACCGTACCGTTACAAGAAGCGTCTGCAAGTCATTGTTGTCAAAAAACACGGCTGTTTCTGTTATTTCATGAACAGCGGAATTTGACGGCTCCTTTATTTGCTCATCGCCGGTCAAGAGGTACTCCACCGATACCTTTAGGGCTCCCGCAATGCGGAACGCTTCGTCCGCTCTGGGAATAATATTTCTGTTTTTCCATGAGGAAAAGGTCCCCTTGGGAATTTGCGTTTTTCGGTACAGCCATTCAAAGCTGGTTTGCTGCCTTTCCACCTCTTTTTTGACCATTTTCCAGAAAAACTCCGCGTCCATTCAGTCATACTATGACATATCAGTGTGCGTTTGAATGAATTTGAATGAAATTTCTCTTGATTTATGTATGCGATTGAAATATAATACATGCAAATACATGTGTATGCATACAATTCTATAAATTTTTTGAATTTACACTGATCAAGCGCTATATGACTGACCATGTGGATAAAGTAAATTATTATGGTTACAGCGAGATTTATAGGCGGCATAGGTTAATATTTGGAGGCTTATTATGAGAGTAAAAGAAAAAAATGGTATTTGGTTTGGAAATAAAAATGGTCAGGAATTTATTATTACTGGTCAATCTGGTGATAAATATCAGAAATGTGTTTATGAAGGGGATGATTATGTTATTTTAGAAGGAAAACCTCAACATTTTCAGGGAGATAGTACAGATAAAAAAAATTATACTATTTTTAGTATTGAAAAAAATAGCGCAAAGATAAAAGGTGAATTTTTTAACCGAATTGATCGTTTTGTAGTTTTAGATGGTAATAAAATTGTGGTAGAAGAATGGGATGCCGCAAACTGTTATAGACAATATTATGATTTAAATGGGACGAAACTAGGTAGAGATCCGTTTCCTATAGATACACGCGAAAAAAAGAAAAAGAGGGAACGGGAACAGGGGCAGAATAAAGATTCTTCTGACGCAGACTCAGATAACGAAGAAAATATCGTTTCAAATGTTGATCAAATTGGAAATAATGTGGCTGACGCAATTAATTCCGGTTTAATTCCAAGAAGATCGAAAATTGTCGCTTATCTTTGGTGCGTTTTTTTGGGGTGGTTCGGAGCTCATCAAGTATATCTTGCTTTTGGGAAAGTGAGAAAAATAAATTATAAGGATTATAAGAATAAAAACTATATTCCAAGTTGGAGAGGGTTACCATTTGGAATAGGATTTATTTTATTAGCCGTTGGAGCAATTAGATTTTTTGTACTTGAACCTGAGACCATTGGGGTTATCTTATTTCTTATTGGTTTAGTTATATGTATTATTTTTTGGATTATCGATCTTATTACTTTAGGTAAACAGGTTGATAAAGTGAATGAAAGGATAGCAAAGAAATTTGGTTATTAATTATTTGCAAAAATGATTGAAATACGCAAATTATAGTCTGTGAAACAGGAGGTTGATTATGGCAAATCAATGTAAAAGCTGCGGTGTCGAGTTAAAAGAAAATGCCAAATTTTGTTCCAAATGCGGGACAAAAGTCGAAACAGACGTATGTGCCAAGTGTAATGCACCCCTGAAGGCCGGCGCGAATTTTTGTCCTAAATGCGGGACAAAAGTTAACGTACAGGCCAATGATGTTTCTCCCGGAAAAGGAGAAGAACAAAAAACTATGCCTTCAACTCAGGTAAAACAAAAGAAAGTTGAAGTAAGCCCTGAAGATATTGCCAGAGCTGAAGAATTGGCCGAGAAAGGATCTAAGCTTATAGACAAAGAAAAATACGATGAAGCCATTAAAGTTCTCAATGAATCAATTAGCTTAAACCCAGATAATTATTCTGCTTTTTTTTGGCGTGGTTTGGCATACGAAAGCGTGGAAGAGTATGATAAAGCTATTAATGATTATACTGAAACAATAAGACTGGAGCCATCAGAAAAAGTCACTTATAGTTCAAGAGGAAGAGCTTACCTTTCAAATGAAGAATATGAAATGGCAATATCCGATTTCACTGAATACATCGCAAGTGATCATACTGATGCTTACGCATATAATCTTAGAGGCAATGCCTATTATAATTCGGGTGATTTTTCTTCGGCAATTAAAGACTACAATAGAGCGATAAAACTGAAGCCAAAGGAAAAAACATTTAAAGAAAATTTGCAAAACGCCGAAGAAGCTCTGAAAAACGATAACAATGAAGAAGAAGAGACTGAAGAAGATGATGAAGTAGATGCTGAAGAAGAAGAAAATGATGAAGACGGTCTTTTTAAGTGTGAAAATTGTGATGCAGTTATTACTATAGAATCGGACTCTATTGAACATAATTCCACTTATGTATGTCCAAATTGTAATGAAGAAGTCGAGGTATCTTTCTGGGGAACTTGTGAAAAATGCAACAAAAAGGTTGGTTTTCGTCATTATTCAACAGGAAAACAATTATTAAATTTAGGGTTATCTTTTCTTGAAGGCTATATGGCTGATGAAAATAAAGCAAAAGAAATGAAAAAAAATTTTTTTGGAAGAGTATTTTCAAAAGTTGTTGATGCCGCAGAATATGGCGAATGTCCATTTTGCAAGCGCGAGTATTTAATGTGTCCTGAATGTGAAAAATCTGTTCGATGGCCGTTGAATACAGATGATGATGCGGTAATAACATGCAGCTGTGGTACGAAAATGAAACATCCATAAAATAAAAAAAGGAGTATATAATGGAATGTACTAACTGTAAAGCAATTGTTGACGATGGGGAAGAATTTTGCAGTAATTGCGGCGCATCTATAACCACCGAAATTGTTTGTAAAAAATGCAAAACAATTAATACATCAGATTCAAAATTTTGTGAAAATTGCGGTGATTTATTATCAGAAGAAGAATCTGTTTCAAATAATGAGCAAAGTGAAAGGATTTCGCATGATGAGGAGCGACAGCGTAAAAACAAAAAAGAATCCGTATTTTCTCAGAATATTAAAGACAAAGAAAAAATAGAACATATAATTAAAAATAATCTGTCCTTTAAGGATTCTGATTTTTATTTTTATGATGATATACCGCAGAAAAAGAGATCGGGCGCCCAGCAAAGTTATGTCACCTTAAAAGATAATGAAACAATAATATGCCTATTTGATAGTACAGTATTTGGCGGCGCTAAAGAAGGTATTTGTTTGACAAATTATGGAATTTATTGGAAAGAAATTGTTGAGGAAGGAAATTCAGTATTATATTCAGAGATATATACTATTGAAATTAAAAACAAAAATTTATTTATAAATAATCTTAAAGTTGAAACATGTAATTGTAAAGAAAAATTGAAAAAAACATTAGAGGAAATAGTTGCTTTTTTGGGAGAAAACTAACTCAATCTACCCAATAGCATACTTTCTTTGGAGTAATTTATAGGGTTCCGGAAAGAACAGGTATATAATGTAATTTTTTTATAAAATTTCTGATCTGGCAATCTATGACAGATCAAATTATTATAATAAAGACAATTGGAGGTTACTATGACAGATTTACCGGAAGTTTCCGTACAAGAAAAGGCGATAATGACCGCCGGAATCGGAGGCTCAATAGCCGCGGGCGCGGTTATCGGCTCAATTGTCCCCGGATTAGGTACGCTGATAGGGGCGGGCATTGGGGCGATTTTAGGCGGCATTGGCACTATAGTTGCCGTTACCGCTAAGAACAAAATGGCCTAAGAGGAGGGAAAATTTTTGGATATGCCATACATGGCGCGCCGTGTATGGCATTTTTTATTCTCATATAAAAAGGCAATTTTGGAACAGTAAAATATAATTTTTTCGGTATAATAAAATAAAGAAGGCGAAAACTTGGATCATATTGATATTTTACAGGAAATACTGCGGTACATTGACATACACATAAAAGAAGAGATGAACGTTGAAAAACTGGCTGAAAGAGCGGGTTTTTCCCCGTATTATTTTTGCCGTATGTTTCAATGCGGCGTGGGCTCCTCAATAATGGAATATGTAAGGAGCAGGCGGCTGGCTTACGCCGCCTCAGAATTAAATTCCGGAAGCAAGCTGCTTAACATAGCGGTTGATTACGGATTTGAGACGCATTCCGGCTTTTCAAAAGCGTTCCGCCGCTATTTTGGGTGTCCTCCCGAGATATACCGCGCTTACGCCACATTCGATGTTCCTAATGTCCCCGATCTTTCAAAGGCCAATCAGTTTATTTCCGAATTTGTTATAGAACCGAAAATAATAGCGAAGAAAACTTCCTTTAAGATAGCGGGTTTCGCCTTTAAAATAAAACTGCCCGTAAATATTCCGTCTCCTGTGCCGCATTATTTAGACCCTCAAAGCCCCGTTACAGATATTGACGACGGAAGAAAACCCCTTAATAAACTTCAGGAACTATGGGAAGAGTGCAAGGCGGACGGAAGACTGGAAAAATTGCACAAGGAATCGTTTCTTAAATTTCACGCCGAATACGGAGCCTGTTTTTTCAAGGATAATGATGAGGAAAAATCCGTATATCTTATAGGAGTAGAGGCAAAATCAAGGGTAAATATTCCTTTTGAGTATGACGTATATACTATACCCGAAGCCATGTTCGCGGTTTTTTCAACGCCTCCGTCCAATGAGGATAATTTTTCAACAATACTTAAAGACACATGGAAATTTATTTTTTCCGAATGGCTTCCCAATTCAGGTTATGAATTTGACGACAACTCAATCGCCTTTGAACTTTACGACGAACGCAGTACGCCGGATACCGGAAAAATTTGCAGTATATTTATCCCCATTGTTAACAGGCAGCTTTAACGGAAAAATCAAAAAGCAATTCAGGAACAGTCAGCGGCAATTTAAGAACAGCATATTATCTTCTTGATCATTATATTTTATTCAGAAACATTTTAGGAGGATTTTATGAGCAGTTTAAAAATCGGCTGGATAGTTCCTGTTTTCGTTTTGATTGTTTTATTAACTGTTATAGGAATCGGAATATATCAGCTTAATTCAGACGGAAACCCGTGGCATTTCGGCGAAGAACCTGTGTACCAGTGGGAATTTTTACGCAAAGAATAACAGTGTTCAATCATTTCCGGCTTTCTTGATTTCCCACATTAATATTGAAGCGGCGCATGACACGTTTAATGAATTTACAGTTCCTTCTATGGGTATTTTAACTATTTTATCGCATAAATCCTTCAATTTTACACTCATGCCCTTTGCCTCGTTTCCTATAATAACCATTACAGGCCTTTTTATTTTATATTCTTTTAATGATACAGTTCCAGTGGAATCAGTACCTAATATTTCCATGTTATTTATCTTTTTTTGATTTTTTATATATTCAGCCAATACTTCCATAGATTCTATTGTTACTATTTTTGTAAAAAATATGCTTCCAAGGCTTGCCCTTATTACCTTGGGTTCGTATATATCTACCCCATGTCCGATTATGAATAATCCGTCCGCATTAAAAGCGTTTGCCGAACGTATAATTGAACCTAAATTTCCATAATCGCTGGGTCTGTCAAATAAAATAATAAACGGATTTTCTTTTTTTATATCGTCAAATGTATTAAGCTTAATTTTTGCCGTTACAAGCATTTCAGACGGATTTGTTTTATCTGTCAGTTCATTATATAATTTACCTGACATCTCAATAATTTTTACGTCTTTGTATTGTTTTATTATATTTTTTCCCCAATTTGACAAGCCTTTTACTTCTTTAACTATTATTCTGGTAATTTCTATATTTGAATTAATTGCCTGTTTTATGCATTCAATGCCTTCAATAAAAATCTCATGCGATTTATTGCGTTTTACCCTGTTTATTTTAAGAGATTGAATAATTTGATATTCGGCGTTTTCTGTATTTATTAATAGTTTGTTCATAGTTTATTATACTATATTAAACTAAAAATAATAAAAAGAGAGCAAGGCGAAGCTAAGGAGGAACACAGTAAAAAGGAAAACACGTTGTTTGATGTATATCCTTGCTCTCTGATTTTAAACTAACATCTCCGTTTTTTAGTTTTTAAAATTCATGAAAGTCAAAACTGCCGCAATAAGGGCATTTTGAAAATTCAAAACCGACTCTACGCAGGCATTTTTTGCATTTTTTTGTTTCAATTGGCTCTTCTTTTACAGAGTTATCAGAAGAGTTTTTTTTGTTTTTGGGCCTGAATAATTTACTCAAAGTTTTAAGCATACTTACCTCCATATAAGTTAATATATGAATATAGTATAAAATTAAAAAAAATATGAATGAACATTTCTTATCATTTTAAACTTTTTTATAAATATTTTTATGATGATTTTTATTAACTAATTTTTAATTAAAACTATATTTATACGGGCCATTTCCCCGCGCCCTGGCGCAGAAGTTTTATTTCGTTCCCGCACATGTCTAAAATCGTAGAAAAAATCCGCTCTCTTTCCTCTCCGCTGTCCAGAATCATGTCCACTCCTTTAATGTCCTCCAGTTCCCATCCGCTCTCAAAAAGATTATCTTCCGGGATTGGCGGCAGTTCGGTAGCGGCTTCTTCATCGCCTGTTATCTCTTCTTCGTCAATGCCCGCCATGCTTTTTTTTGCGGTTATTGAGTAAAGGGGGTGCCCTATTGTTTGTATCAGGCGGATGGGTATGGGATAATCGGGAATACGCACTCCGACTTCGGGGCGGCGGATATCCAGCGTTTTTTTTGTTCCCGGCAAAGTTTGTAAAATGAACACATAAGGTCCCGGAGAAAGCCGGTTAATTAACCGGAAGCGGGTGTTGTCAAGATTGCATACTTCCACGAATTGGGAAATGCCTGAACACAGCAGGGTAAAGTGCCGCTCGTCCCTTTCGCCGGAAAGATGCCTTAACTTTTTTATTCCGGCGGGCGATCTAAGCGAACAGACTATGCTCCAGCTTGTGTCCGTGGGAAGGGCGATTATAGCCCCGTCTTCCAGCATCTTTGCCGCCTTTGCCAGCACTCTGTCGTTAATGTTTGAAGGGACAATATATTCAATCATGGAAATCTCACTGCACCCAAATCAGCTTGTCCGGCTCGGACTCTTTTATAAAAATATTTTCATAGCGTCCGGAATGAGCCACAATCGTTTTTTCCGGAAAATATGTGTTCATAAAAAACCAGACAACGTCCGCCATATCATCTATGGAATTTGTCGGGGAGTAGCGGTACCAAAGCTCTTTATCTTCAAGAAATTCCCTTGCTTTCTGATCATCGCACAATTCAGGGTCTGTAAGGCGGCGTATTTCGCTTCTAAGGCCGCCGTAATGAGTCTGCCCCACATTGTACAGACGCAGGTGCTTTGTCTCGTCCATCCAGTAAATTTCAAAAATACCGGCGACCGCCGGTACTTTGGCGTTTATTTCCCATCTGTCCGCTTTGGAAAGCGGGGACCAGTTTACATAATAGTATATATCCTGATTTACCCCCCTCTTTTTCAGGGTGGTTATGCCATATTCCATGGCTTACTATACCATATCAAAATCAGATTTTCTATATTGAGGAAAACGGCATAACGGCATATATATAAAATATATATCAATGTATGAAAAATAATACACTTCTTTGCCTTCATGCGTTTTAGTTTGTTTTTTTATCTCTCATAAGTCCTTATCCTGTAAGGAATTACGATTATTTTTCCGTTTTTACTAATCTTGGCATAAAAATTGCTATATAGAGGTGGTATTCGGGAGGTATATATGCAGAAGAAAACATCTAAATCGAATGATGATTTGCTCGAGACATATTACAAACAAATCAAGAATTTCCCTCTTTTAACTTTTGAAGATGAACTGGAATTATCAAAAAAGATACTTAACGGAGATAAAGAAGCTCTTCATAAACTTGTAAATTCCAACCTGCGGCTGGTAGTAAAAATTGCCGGACTATACAGCAAGTACAATGTTTCCCTTTTGGACATTATTCAGGAAGGAAATATAGGATTGATCCATGCCGCCGGAAAATACGATTACCAAAAGAATGTCCGTTTTTGCACTTACGCAAGCTGGTGGATACGCCAGTTTATAAGCCGTTTCCTTTCCAACAAGAGCAGGATGGTGCGTTTGCCGACCCGGAAAGAGGAAGCCCTGCGCAAGATTCAATATACATACCATGTGCTTTGCCAAACTTTGATGCACCAGCCCGGAAATTCAGACATTGCCAAAGAGCTCGGCCTTTCCGTTCAGGATGTTGATTCCATCGTTAATATGGCGGCAAATTCCGTGTCATTCGAGCAAAATAATTCTGATGAAGAAAACACCAACGCCATTGATATTCACGAAGACTACACCTACTGCCCGGAACGAAACCTTATGAAACAGGCTTCTCTTGACAATACAATACGGGTTTTGGACACATTGAAAGACAGGGAAAAAAATATTTTAGCTTACCGTTACCAGTTGAACGGCTGTGAACGCTACACATTACGTGAGATAGGGGACAAATTCGATATTTCTCCCGAAACAGTGCGTCAGATTGAATTAAGGGCTTTAAGAAAAATCCGCAGCCGCGCGCACGAGATTCGCGACGGTATGTACGTTGAGGCAATTTAAGCTATAATGTATTAATGATAGTTGAAAACGCACTGGTTGTGTATAAAAACAAACCGGCGCTTGTAAAAGAAATCTCAGGCGGAAAAATAACCATTTCTCTTCAAAACGCCGAACAGGTAAAAGTCCGCGATAAAGATATAGATTTAATTCATCCGGGACCTGTAAAAAATTTAAATGATATTCTTAACATTCACAAAGAAGGCGCCGTTTCCGGAAACGCCGTTTCAGAAAACACGTCGGTTAAGGAAGCGTGGGAATTGATGTCAGACGACGCGGCGGCTTCTCATTCGCTTAAAGATTTTGCCGCCCTTGTTTATGGAGAATACAGCGCGGCGTCCGCATATGCCGCTTATTGTTTGTTGACGGACGGCCTGTATTTTTCCGGTTCTATTCACTCTATTGTTCCGCGGAGCAGGGAAGTTGTAGAGGCCGAAGAAAGAAAGCGCGGTGAAAAACAGCGTGAAACGGGCGAAAGAGCCGCCTTTATTGAAAAGATAAAACATTGCTTAAAAAAACCCGCCGCTAATCCATTGCTTCCCGAAGACGCGCGTTTTTTGCAGGATGTCGAGGCGCTCGCCTACGGCAAATCCGCGAAGAGCCGCACAATGAAAGAACTCGGTCTTGGCGAAACTCCCGAAGACGCCCATGCCCTGCTGTTAACCATAGGTTTCTGGACGCCGCAAATAAATCCCTATCCGGCTCGTTTCGGTATTTCGCAGTCGGGCGCGGACATTCCCCTTGAACCGCCGCCGCCCGAAGACAGAGTTGATCTTTGCCATCTTGCTGCATTCGCGATTGACAGCCCATGGAGCGTCGACCCCGACGACGCCGTTTCTATAGAGACTGCCGAAGAAGGAAAGCGCGTCCTCTATGTGCATGTCGCCGATCCCGCCTCCTCGGTCGCGCCCGGCAGTCCCGTGGAGAGGGAAGCCCGGGACAGGGGCGCCACTCTTTATTTGCCGGAGACCACTATCAGAATGTTTGCGGAAAACGCCCTGCCTTTATTCGCTCTCGGGCTTTCCGAAAAATCGCCGGCCTTAACTTTTAAGATGACAGTTGATGAAGACGGCGAAATATCAGACACGGAAATTTTTCCTTCTGTTGTAAAAGTGCGCCGTATTACTTATGAAGAGGCGGACAAGATAATGGACGGCGCGCCTTGCGCGGCGAACACGCACGATGAAAAAGACTCAGCCGCGTTATGCGCTCTTTATGATTTGGCAACGCTGTTTTATAAACGCAGGGCGCTTATGGGCGCGATAAATATTGATCTGCCAGAGGTCCATGTTACCGTTGATGGCGGGAATGTGGAAATAAAGCCTGTAATCCATTACCGTTCGGCTTCGCTTGTGCGCGAGTGCATGATCATTGCGGGGGAAGGCGCCGGAAACTGGGCAATAGGAAAAGGGCTTGCTTTTCCGTACATTAGCCAGGAAATTGAATTACAGGGAAAAGTTCCCGGCGGCTTGTCCGGCTCATGGCAGTTGCGCCGCTGTATGAGGCCGCGCGTTCTTTCTACTAAGCCGGGTCGGCATCAGGGCCTTGGCCTTGACACTTACACGCAGGTAACGAGCCCTCTTCGCCGCTACACGGATCTTCTGGCCCATCTTCAGATACGCGCCTTCTTGCGCGGCGGAAAACCGCTTCTTTCGGAAGAGGTAATGGCGCATTTAGGAGCGGGGGATGCCGCCGCCGCCGCCGTTTCCCACGCCGAGCGCTTTTCCAAAAACCACTGGAAAATGATTTACCTTTCCGGCAAAAAAGATTCAGTCTGGAACGCCGTCGCCCTTGAACAAAAAGGAAACCGCTGGGCTGTAATAATTCCGTCTCTAGCGCTGGAAACGCAGGTTTCCATGCACAGGGATGTCTTACCTAATGATGAAGTAAAATTAATTTTAAAGTCCGTCCATATCCCCAAAGGCGAGGCGGTTTTTGTACATTCAAACGATTAGTTAAAAACATACTAACTCTTGCGCTTTTAAGCATTTTATGCGATAATGAGGCAAGGAGTATGCCATGAAAAAACTATTGTTAATAATTAGTATTTTAATTCTAGTATCCATGATGTCCTGCGGAGATTTACCTGAAACATTTACAATAACTTATCAAGGCAAAGGAAATACGTCCGGATATCCGCCTGTTGATAAAAAGAAATATAAATCCGGCGAACATACGACTGCTCGTGATAAAAACACACTGGAAAAAACAGGGTATGATTTTGGCGGATGGGAAACAATTACAGGAATACATTATAATCCCGGCGATGATATAGAAATAAAAAACATAAATATAATCCTACTCGCCGTTTGGGAATAGAAATTTTTTCTAAAGAACTCACACAAAGACACAAAGGCACAAAGAGCACAAAGAAGAATCGGAGGTTCTTGTTCGTAATCTTATAGTGAGATCCTAGCTTAGCCTTCGGACAAAAACCTTTATTCCCTCTTTGTGTCTTTGTGCTCTTTGTGTCTTTGTGAGATGTCTTCGGGGTATTTTGCTATTTGTGTGAAATTCTTCTAGACATACTTACTCGCCTGCGCTTTCCACATTTCCGTATATTTTCCGTCTTTTAATAAAAGTTCCTCGTGCGTTCCTTCTTCTATGATTATTCCGCTGTCCAGCATAAAAATTTTATCCGCTTCTTTTGTTGTTGACAGACGGTGCGAAATAAATACTACCGACTTTTCGTTAGTTGCCGTCTTCATGGACCTGTTCATGTGGTATTCGGCAATAGGGTCAAGCGCGCTTGACGGTTCGTCCAGAATTATTAAATTAGAAGGCTTGTAAAAAACCCTTGCCGTGGCTAATTTTTGGCTTTCACCGCCCGATAAGGCGGTTCCCTCGTCGTCAAATTCCCGCGTTAACTGCGTTAAAATACCGGCGCTCATTTCCCTCAGGCGCGGTTCAAAGCCGCTTAACCGCACCGCGCCGTTAATAAGGTCCTTTTCCGCGCTCTGCAAATCCATTACGATATTTTCCTCGACGCTTGCGGCGTAGATACGGAAATCCTGAAAGATAGTCCCGATAAGTTCGCGGTATTCTGTTAAGTTAAAATCGCGTATGTCGGTTCCGTCCAGCGTGATGCTTCCCTCAGTAGGATCGTACAGACGCATCAGCAGTTTTACCAGAGTGGTCTTTCCTGCGCCGTTGTATCCCACAAGCGCGATTTTATCCAGAGGGTTTATTGTCAGGTTGATGGATTTAAGTATGTAATCCTGATTTTCAGTATATCTAAAGGAAACATTGTTAAAATGAATTGTTTTAATTTCTTTTGGAACAGGCAGATTCTTATAGTTTATTATTTTTGTTTCATAATCCAGAAACGCGCGTATTTTATCGATGTAAAGCGCGTTTTCAACCGCTTGGGGCAGAAGTTCCGAGAGGATAACCATGCCTTTCCGCATAGAACCGGCTACTCCCCACAAAACAAATAACGCGCTGAAAGACATTATTTTTTGAACGACTGTCTTATACAGCAAATAGGAAAGATATATTCCGTCAAAAACAAAATCATTCAATAAATATTCCGATAAAAACCTGATCCCCCATTTTTTCTTCGCTATGCTGCCGCGGATGTTATATATTTTTTTGTTATTGTCGTTAAAATTGACAAATAAAGCGCGGGAAACATTTTTATTAAGGCGTAATTCTTTCGCGTAATCGTTCAAATAAAAGACCCTGTGAATGTAAGCGTTCTTCCGCGCAAGGGGAGTTTCGGCTAACTTTACCTTAAAATCCATTTTGCTGATTACCTTGCCGAAAATAAATCTTGCGAAAAACGACACAAAAACAAAAAGAACCGAGACAGGGTCTTTTATAAGGAAAAATATTCCGTAGGAAAAAGCCATTACAAGCCCGGTAACCGCCTTGTCTATTAATTGTATAGTGCGTTCAACGGCGCGTTTTGATTCGGAGACCGAAAGAACAAAATCATTGTAGTAATCCGGATCATCGTAACATGACAGGTCTATGGACTTTGCCTTTCTGTAAAGCATCAGGCGCAGTTTTTCTTCCGCTTTAATGCTTAAAACAGGCTGGAAATAATGATGGTAACTGTGTCCAAGAAGCGCCGAAAGCACCTGTAAACCCAGCATTATCAATATAATGCGCAAAATATCGCCGTAATCGCGTCCCGCTTCCACTCCGCTTAATACGGAGTTGACTCCGACCGCCCAGAGGACAAAAGACATTCCATGCCATCTGACTGCGTCCAGACAAACCGTAAAAAGCAGGACCGGAGAAGACGAATAAATTGTTTTAATAATAAACCAGTTGTGTTTAATTGTTTTGCCAAACGGCATTTTTATTTTTTCGTTTTCTTTCACAGTAGTTCCTCGTTGTCATAGTTGTCGGAGTCGGAAGCGGCAGGCTGATAATTTCTCGCCTGTTTGTTAAACATATCCGCGTATTGTCCGTTTTGCGCCAATAACTTGGTATGCGTCCCGCGTTCTATAATTTCCCCGTTTTCCAGCATAAAAACCTCATCCGCGTTTTTTACAGACGATAATCTGTGTGAGATAAAAATCATAAAGTTATTTTTACTTTCTTCCAGAATGCTCTCAAAAAGATCGTATTCCGCGATAGGGTCAAGCGCGCTTGAGGGCTCGTCAAACACTTTAATCGGCGCGGGGTTCGCGAAAGCGCGGGCGACTACGATTTTTTGGAATTCGCCGCCGGAAAGAATTTCGCCTTTTTCGTCAAATTCTTTTGTTAAAACCGTGTCTATTCCGGCGGAAAGGCTGTTAATTTTTTCCATTACGCGGGCGCGCGTTAATGAGCGTATAACAACCTCGTTTTCCTCCGTAAGTTCCCTGCCCATTAAAACATTTTCTTTTACGGTCCCGGCAAAGATTTTATAATCCTGAAAAGCCGCCGCAAAAAGATTCCTGTACGCCTTCAAATTGTATTCCTTTATATTTATACCGTTAACCAGTATTTCTCCATCCGTAGGGTCATAAAGCCTGAATAATAATTTTACGATGGTTGATTTTCCGGCTCCGTTATGCCCTACCAAAGCGACAGAAGATTTGTTTTTCATTACAAACGAAAGGTTTTTAATGACAGGAGAGCCTTCTTTATACTCAAAGCTGACATTTTTGAATTCAATGCTTGAGATTTCTTTCTCCGGCATAATGCCGTCCTGATCTTCGGCAATGGCTTCTTTATGGTTCATGAACGCCCTTAAATTATGCAAAAACATCCCATTCCGCCCGCATTCCATTAAATTATTCGCGCTGTTAATCAAAGCCCATGAAGCCAGCCCCATCATGCTTACAAGTATGACAAACTCGCTTAAAACAATTGTTTTTAATATAACGGCGCAGTAAGAGCCGTATAATAATATCCCCTCAAAAATAATCGGATATGAAAAATAATACTGTCCGAACCCGCTTGCCAAATTTTTCAATTGGTATTTTTTGTAAGTTTTTATTGATTTTTTAACAGCGTCTTTATAGGTGTCTTCCAGCACGTTATAGACCTGCGAAAGACGCATTTCTTTCGCGTAATCCGATAGGTACATAACGCGGTTTACATATTCGGTTCTTCTGGTATAAGGCGTGTTTTCTTTGTACATACGCAGCTTAAATTGATTTAATAAGGCGCCGAAAATATAATTGCCTATAAACGGGGAAATAACAAATAAAACTAAGCGTTTGTCTATCTTAAACATGGCGATATATGTAATCATTCCGGCGCATAAGGCCGCAAAAATCTCGAATAGCAGTTTTGTGGTTTGGGTTATCTTTTCGCTTGCGCCATCAACCGCCATAGTGTACTTATCATAAAATGAGCTGTCCTCGTAACAGGAAAGCTCCACATTTTCGGCCTTGCGGTATATTTTATCGTATATTTTTGTATAAATATTTATGTCATCTAACGGCAGTATGACATTCTTTACATACTGGTCATAAAGCGAAATTATCAACGTAGCGCCGCAGACTACGGCGATATATGAAAATATCACGGAAAACGGCGTGTTGTTTTGAATAGCTTTCGCGATATACCTCATGAAAAAAGTGCTGTAAAACATCCATGTCATATAGCCGCAAAGCGCCGAGAACATCATGTGTATAACCCGCCGTCTGCTGACGCTCCATAAAAGTTTAACCGCGTATATATTATTGGCAACAGCCTGTTTTAAGGAAATATCTTTTTCTTTTTTCAATCTTGTACTCCAATTAGTATACAGTAAATTAAGATAATTTATTATATCAAAAAAGAAAAGAGAAAAAATGAATAATTTTAATCATTTTAAGATGAGTATAATATATTTATTTCTTTCCCGTCATTGCCGGGAATAACCTAATTAATATTTATATAATAATTAATTATAATAAAAAACAGATAAAAATTGTCTGTTAGGTGTGAGGAAAAATTGATATGTAACATATCTTCCTTTTGGATAAGAAGACGTAAATGAACCGCTGGAAGCTATTACTTTCCCCATTATTTCATAACCGGAAGGATACTCATTTTTATTATCATGATTATTGGATATTTTTTTAACGGTTAGATCTGAAACAGTAAAACTATTAATTAGTCCTTCATAATGAGTCCATGAAGTAACGCTAAAAGAATAATAGTTGGAATACTGTGTACCCCATCCTGTTTGCAATTCTTCGGGGACATTATCGTATGTTTCTTCTTTATCATTGCAGGAAGAAAAAGTCAGGATTGCCGCTAAAATGATAAAAAACGTAAAAAATTTTGTTGTTTTTTTAGTTTTCATATGGTTACTCCTTTTAAATATATTACTTTATTATTTTAATGTCAACCCATTCTTTTTCATTCCAGTTTGATGATTTGTTTTTTTCCTGAAACGCGTCTCTTACTTGTCCGTATTCGCGATTGTATAAGATTCTGTTTTTAACATCTTTTTCGCATTCCCAGCTTATTGTCCCCAGATTATTAACTTTACCGTTTATTATTTCAAACTTTTGTTCTGCATCACTTGGAGGTGTCCATGATATGCTTGCCCATGATGATCCAAATTCTTTTTTTATATATAATTTTGAAATTTTATATTCGCCTTCAGGAATATTTATTGAGTAAAATTGACCGCCGGATATAGTTCTCATTGTATAAATATTTTCATCTTTTAAGTTTTTTATAGAGATTTCTATACCGCTTGTATTAATTCCATTAATTGTTGCTGATCCATAATAATTATAACCTTGCGCTTGTTGATTTATTGCGCCAATTACCATAGTATTATGTTCTTTATCTGCATTTGGAAAAGAAGCGCAGCCAAAAAAAAGACCGAAACAAAAGATGAATAAACATACATTAACCGTTTTCATAAAACACCTCCGTTGAAACAGCTTTAAATATTAAAACACCTAATCAAATGCCCCTCGCCGGCCTGCGTCAGCTCAGGATGCTCTCTAAAACACCGCTCACTCGCGCTTATGCACCGTGGCGCAAACGGACAGCCTGCGGTGAAATTTTTCGCCATTACCGGGTCTTTTGTTACCGTTGCAGGCGTATCCCTATCATCAATTTTAGACGCCGATGAAAACAAAAGCTTCGTATACGGATGCAGTCCCTCTTTGTATAAATTAGCGGCGGGCGCCTCTTCCATCAATTCCCCGCGGTACATTACGCCTATGCGGTCGCAGAAATAGCAGGCTACTTTAAGATCATGCGCGATGAACAGGAAGGACATATTCCTCTTTTCGCGAATATCGTATAACAAGTTAAGAATTTGTCCCTGAACGGAAACGTCCAGGGCGGAGACAACCTCGTCGCAGATTAAAAGCTCCGGCTCCATTAAAAGGGCGCGGGCGATGGAAATGCGCTGGCGCTGGCCGCCGGAAAATTCCGAAGGGCGTTTTTCAAGATCAGCGGCCTGTAGTCCCACTTCTTCCAAAATAGCGGCGGCTTTATTGCGGAGTTCCGTCTCGGTAACGCCGCGTTTTTTCAATGGGCGGCGGCAGCCTGAAACCAAAACCTCGTACACGCTCATCCGGGGATTAAGCGATCTTGCGGGGTCCTGAAACACATAACGCACTTTTTCGCGGTATTGGCGCAGTTCCTCTTTTTGAAGGGAAGCCACCACCTCAGCCTTGTCCCCCTGATAGAACATTATTTCCCCGCTGTCCGTCTCGTACATCCGCACCAAAAGGCGCGCCGTTGTGGTCTTTCCGCAGCCGGATTCGCCGACAAGCCCGTAAGCCTCGTTTTTTCCTATTGTAAAAGAAATGTCGTTTACCGCGTTTACAAAACGGCCGTAACGGGCAAAGAATCCCGCCTCTAAATTAAAGCGTTTATGTAAATGGGAAACGGTTAAAAGCGGCATAAGATAGTATAAAACAGGTAAAAGGTTGTGTATATATGCCAATTGCCCATTCTTTTTTTTTGCGCTAAACTTAACCATGCTTGAAAAAATCATCAAGGCGCTGTTTGGCTCCCAGCAGGAACGCGACTTAAAAGCCACTCAGCCCATAGTGCAGGCGGTAAACGCGAAAGAGGAGTGGGCGGCGTCCCTTCCGGCGGAAGAATTCCCCAAAATGACAGCCCTTTTCCGCGAGCGTTATCATAAGGGCGAGAGCCTAGACAGCATTTTACCCGAAGCTTTCGCGTTGGCGCGCGAGGCCGCGAAGCGCAACCTTGGCGAGCGCCCTTTTGACGTGCAGATTCTGGGCGGCATTGTTCTTCATCAGGGGAAGATCGTAGAGATGAAAACAGGCGAGGGCAAGACGCTTATGTCTGTCGCCCCCGCGTACCTAAACGCGATTCCCGGAAACGGCATACATATCGTTACGGTAAACGATTATCTGGCAAGCCGCGACACAGAATGGATGAAGCCTATCTTCTCTTATCTTGGCATAACCGTAGGAACGATTCTTTCCAACATGGACAATGCCCAGCGCAAGGAAAATTACGCCTGTGATATTACATACGGAACAAATAATGAGTTTGGGTTTGATTATCTGCGCGACAATATGCACCGAAGTATGGAAGAACGCGTCCAGCGCGGGCATAATTTCTGTATTGTAGACGAGATTGACTCAATCCTAATTGACGAAGCGCGCACACCTTTGATTATTTCAGGCGCCGCAGAAGACGATACTTTTAAGTTTGCCGAGGTTGACAAGCTTATCGGCGGCTTGCGCGAGATAGAAAAAAAAGAAAACGGCGACTATCCCGATGAAACTCAGGGCGAAGTCGTTAACGGCGATTATAAACTTAACGAAAAAAATAAAAACGTCTCTTTTTCCAATCAGGGGCTTGCCAAAGTCGAGGAGATTCTTAAAAAACGCGGCCTTATTCAGGGCGCGATTGTGGACGAGGAAAATTTTGAGTACATTCACTATTTTACCCAGTCCTTAAAAGCACATAAACTCTTCCATATTGATGTTGACTATGTCGTGCAGGACGGCGAGGTTCAGATTGTCGATGAATTTACCGGCCGTATTCTCCACGGCAGGCGTTATTCGGATGGGCTTCATCAGGCTATTGAAGCGAAGGAAAGAATTAAAATCGCCCAGCGCAACCGTACCCTTGCCACCATTACCTTTCAAAATTATTTCAGGCTGTACAAGAAAATATCGGGCATGACAGGAACCGCGGACACCGAGGCAGTGGAATTCAATAAAATCTACAACCTTGACGTTGTCGTCATTCCAACGAACCTGCCTGTCGCGCGCATAGACGAGGACGATGTCGTCTACCTTAACGAGTCGGACAAGGACAAGGCCTTATGCGATGAAATTGCCGAGGCGAATAAAAAAGGCCAGCCCATGCTGGTAGGAACGGTTTCGATTGAAAAGTCCGAGCATGTTTCCGCACTTCTTACGCGCCGCGGCGTCCGTCACGAAGTGTTAAACGCCAAAAACCACGCGCGCGAGGCGCTGATTATCGCGGAAGCCGGCGCGAAGGGTGCGGTTACCATAGCGACTAACATGGCGGGGCGCGGCACGGACATTAAACTGGGCGGAAATCCCGAATTCCGCGCCAGAAAGCGCGCCGGGACCAACGCGACGCCCGAGCAGTACGAAGCGGTTTACAAAGATGAATACGAAAAATGGAAAAAGAATTACGAGGAAGTAAAAGCCGCCGGCGGCCTGTACGTAATAGGCACCGAACGCCACGAAAGCCGCCGTATTGACAACCAGCTTCGCGGGCGTTCAGGCAGGCAGGGCGATCCGGGACGGAGCAAGTTCTTTATTTCAATGGACGACGAGCTTATGCGGCTCTTCGGCGGCGAAAAGATGAAGAACATAATGTCTAAAATAGGAATGACAAGCGGAGAGCCGATTTTTCACCCTCTGCTTAACAAAAGCATAGAAAACGCGCAGAAGAAAGTTGAGGAGAGAAACTTTGAAATCCGCAAACATCTTTTGGAATACGACGACGTTTTAAACCAGCAAAGGAAATATATTTACGACCAGCGCGACGCGATTCTTATGGATAAGGATCTAAAAAAGCGCGTGAATGATTCTACCGCAGTAATGGTAGGCGACATTATCGATGATTTTATTTCCGCGCAAAGGCGCGACTTAAAAGCCGCGGTTAAGGACATGACCGAAAAACTTCGTACAATGTTCGGTTATTCACTTGCGATTGAAAGCGGGGAATTAAGGGATACGGAGCTTTTGGAAAAACGCGTAATTGCGGATCTTGAAAAAGATATGGACGACAAGGAAGCCCTTATCGGCCTTGAATACTTAAACATGATTATCCGCGAACATTATCTTCATTCTGTGGACCGAAAATGGCTGGATCATCTGGAAAACATGGAAGCCCTGCGCGAAGCGGTCTACCTGCGCCATTATGCGCAAAAAAATCCGCTTACCGAATACAAGGTCGAAGGCTACAGAATTTTCGAAACCATGATCGATGAGATCAGGCAGGAAATCGCCAGCCGTCTTCATCTTATCCGCATTCAGGTGGCGGAAGGCGGACCGCGAAGGCCTGTTAGCCGCTCCATCGGCGCGGTTCAATCGGCGAGCCACAGCAGTATGGGCGCGTTTGACTCAAATTCTCTGGGAGGATCTCCCGCGGCGGCGTCATCGGCGTCGCGCTCGTTGAACGCGGCAAGCCGGCCGGACGGAGCGACTGTCATCAGGGGCCAGCCTAAGGTAGGAAGAAACGATCCTTGTCCCTGCGGAAGCGGAAAAAAATATAAACACTGCCACGGACGCTGATAATGAAAAAAATAACAATCCCTGTCATTTGTCTTTCTTTGTTTCTGATTACCTGTATAGAGGATTTCGGAGATCACGGAAAATTTTGGGCGGCTGATTTTTCCGGATCGGTTCAAGCTTTTTACAGAATAGACGCGAAACTGCTTGCCCAGAATGATATATGTTATGTTTGGGCGGATAAAAAATCCGGAGTAACTGAAGCTATAGCTCAACAAGTCGCTAATTCATATAAAATGAGTATATATGAAAAGATGTTAGACGCTTTTGGTTATGAGATTGTAATTACAGAAGAATTAACGTTAAATAACATACAATTCGCGAATTGGTTAGCTAAAGGCGACGACTGCGACGGAAAAATAACTATTATGCTTTTGGATATAAAAGACAGCTACGAAGAGGGAAAAAATGATTCCTATGTCGCCGGATACTTTTGGTCGGGTAATCTTTTAGATACTCCGCATTCAAATAAATGTGACATGATCTATGTTGATACAAAGCCGGGGATGCCCGGCGGCATGGAATCCAATGAAACTTTATCCCATGAATTGCAGCATCTGATGAATTTCGCCGGAACCGCCCTGCGCGGGAATTCCACAGATACATGGATTGATGAAGGCCTTTCTGTAACGGCGGAATGGGTTTATCGTGAAAAACATACCGGACGTATAAATTGGTATAATGAAAATGGTAAAAGCAAACAAATAAAAGGGTTAATAGATAAGGGAAATAATTTCTTTGTGTGGGGCAACCGTGAAAAAGAAAACCAATATGCCGTATTGGACGATTATTCAACCGCTTATCTTTTTTTCCAGTGGCTTGGCCTGCAATCCGACAGGGAAATTTACTGGAAAATAAACGCTTCGGATGATTATGATTATAACGCTGTAATTAAGGCTTTTAACGATACTGTTATAGGTACTAAATACGAAGATTGGGAAACCATGCTTAAAGACTGGTTAGCCGCGAATTACTTTAAAAATTCCTCCGGCCGCTACGGATACAAAGACGATACGGTTTTAAATAATGTAAAGATACATTATGCGCCGGGCGGTTCTAAGACTATTAATCTGTTTCCCGGAGAAGGAGTTTACAGCAAGGTAACAGAGTTGACTTCAATACCAAGACAATCGGGAAATATATATTATGCCGGCTTAACCGGTTCTTCGCCTGTTTCTTCAAATTCTTTATCAAGCGGCGCTTTACTTACCTATAACGCAAATACATATAATGAGGAAGAATATAAAGAAGGAGAAAAAAAGGGAAAAACAACGGCAGAATCAGGCGTTATAACCGGCGAGGCTCCTCCGCCAAGCGTGATTGTTACGGTAGGCAGCCGCAGCGCCGGAGCCGGCCTTGGCCCGTTCCCAATCAGCGCCGGCGATATGCTCAGGCAAAATGGTAAAAAAGACGGTTTTACTTTTGACGGCATAGATTTGAAGATACCGGATGCTTACAGGAAAATTAAAAAAAATGAGTAAAAGGGTTTGTTTCTTTGCCTTGTTCCTGCTGTGCGTACCCATGCTGATGCCCGCATTGGGCGGCAGGGAAAAAGATAAGTCTAAAAACAACATTGTTCAGGTATCAGGAACAGTACGGCTTGTAGGGACCAGCCTTTTTCCTGAAATTGTTATTACGGGCGCTGAGAAAGAATGGTATGTAGAAAAAGATGAAATGTCCAAGCTGTATGACTTTCAGCACAGGAAAGTAACGGTAGAAGGCGAAGAAACCGTTGTTGAACTGCGGTTTGCGAACGGCCTTTCGGCCGGCACCCGCCGCACTTTGCGGAAAATCAAGGTTATTTCCATAGAATAGGGTATTGACCAAATTCGGCGTTTTTTTCATAATGAACAATACGCGGGAATAGCTCAGTGGTAGAGCGCGACCTTGCCAAGGTCGATGTCGCGGGTCCGACTCCCGTTTCCCGCTTTGCCCCGAATAGTAGATAAAATGTCTATTATTCGGGATTTTTTTTAGGAGATAAACATGGTTTTCATTCTGAATTCTAACGCGCCCAAGGAAAAGATCGATAAATTTATCTCGGACTGGGAAAGTAAAGGTTTTTCTACCATATATAGCGTTGGTACGGAGCATACCGCCGTCTGCCTGATAGGGAATACAGCCGAAATTGACATGGACCATATTGTGCAGACGAATGAAATCGTGTCCTACGGCAAGCGCATTACCGAGCAGTACAAGGCGGTAAACAGGTCTGTACACGAGGCAAGCACCATTATCCGAGTGGGCGGCGCTGTCGTCGGCGAGGGGCATTTTACCGTCATTTCGGGGCCTTGTTCGGTTGAAAGCAATGAGCAGATTTCCGAGATTGCCAGAAGCGTGAAAGAAAGCGGGGCGAAAATCCTTCGCGGCGGGGCGTTTAAACCCAGAACGTCGCCATACGCTTTTCAGGGCAAACAGGAAGAAGGGCTGGAAATGCTTCGCGCCGCGAAAAAGGAGACCGGTCTTCCCCTTGTCTCCGAAATTATGAATCAGACGCAGATAGACCTGTTTGAGGATATAGACATTGTGCAGGTGGGCGCGAGAAATATGCAGAACTTTGATTTATTGAAAGCCGTCGGCACGTTGAAAAAACCGGTTTTGCTGAAACGCGGCCTTGCCAATACTATCGAAGAACTTTTGATGAGCGCCGAATATATAGTCTCCGCGGGGAACAGTCAGGTGATTTTGTGCGAGCGCGGCATACGCACATTCGAGACCATGACGCGCAATACTCTGGACTTGTCCGCCGTTGTTATTTTGAAACAAAAGTCGCACCTGCCCGTTATCGCCGACCCAAGCCACGCGTCCGGAATCAGGAGCCTTGTCGCTCCTCTCGCGAAAGCTGCGCTTGCCGTCGGGGCGGACGGCCTTATGATAGAGACGCACAACAACCCCGCCAAGGCGCTTTGCGACGGCGCCCAGTCGCTTGATCTAAATCAGTTTCGTACGTTAATGGAAGAATTGAAAATACGCGCGGCTGTAGAAAAAAAGGAAATGTAATATGGCAAAACCGTCATTTGAAGAAGCGGAGCAAATAGCGAAAACCGGCGCGTACAATTTGATCCCCATATCCATGGAAATATTTTCCGACATGGTAACGCCTATCGACGTGCTTAAAAAATTGATGGCCGTAAGCAAACACTGTTTTATACTTGAGAGCGCGGAAGATACAAAAAATTGGGGCAGATATACCTTTTTGGGATATGATCCAAAAATAGAAATTACCTGCCTGAACGGCGCTTTGAAAATAACTACCGCTGAAGACGTAAAATCTTTTCAGACTGATGACCCGAACAAACACATTCTGGAAATTCTTGGAAAACATAAAGGCGCTAAAATTGAAGGGCTTCCCCCGTTTACGGGCGGGCTTGTCGGCTACTTCGCCTACGATTACGCGAAATACGCCGAGCCGTCCTTAAAACTTGACGCTCCCGACAAGGAATATTTTCAGGATGTTGATTTAATGCTCTTTGACAAAGTTATCGCGTTTGATCACTACAAGCAAAAAATAGTTTTAATTGTCAATATCAACGTGGAAAATATTAAAGCGGAATATAAAAGCGGCGTTGAAAAGCTTGACGATTTGAAAAGCATGATTAAAAACGGCGTGCCCCAGCAGCCGGAAAAGGCGAAGGTAAAGTCCGAGTTAAAATCGCTGTTTACAAAAAATGAATATTGCGAAATGGTGAAAAAGGCGAAAGATCATATCAAAGAGGGCGATATTTTTCAGGTCGTGCTTTCCAACCGTTTTGAGGCGGACTTTGAAGGCAGCCTTTTTGACACATACCGCGTAATGCGGACAATAAACCCGTCGCCGTACATGTTTTATTTCAGCGGAAGCGATCTGGAAATCGCCGGCGCGTCTCCCGAAACGCTCGTAAAACTTCACGATGGAAAATTGTTCACCTATCCGCTTGCGGGGACCCGACCGCGCGGCAAGGACGACGACGAGGATTTAGCGCTGGAAAAAGAGCTGCTTGCGGACGAGAAGGAACTTGCCGAACACAACATGCTGGTAGACCTTGGCAGAAACGATTTGGGAAAGATAAGCAAATTCGGAACAGTCAGAGTAGAGAAGTACATGTCCATCTTGCGCTTCTCCCATGTTATGCACATAGGCTCGACCGTAAGCGGGGAAATTAATGAAGGAAAAACCGGCTTGGACGCGATAAACGCCATACTTCCCGCGGGCACTCTTTCCGGAGCGCCGAAGATACGCGCCATGCAGATCATAAATGAGCTTGAGCGGAACAAGCGCGGCATTTACGGCGGCGCTATAGGTTATCTTGATTTTACGGGAAACATGGACACCTGCATCGCTATCAGAATCGTGTACAAGAAAAAAGGCAAAGTGTTCATCCGCTGCGGGGCCGGAATTGTCGCGGACAGCAATCCGGAATCCGAGTATCAGGAATGTGTGAATAAATCGAAGGCTGCGCAGAACGCTCTTATGCAGTCCTCGGGAGGGATAGACTGATGATCCTCTTAATCGACAATTACGACAGTTTTTCCTATAACCTGTACCAATGCATAGGTTCAATTGATCCCGACATTAAAGTTGTGCGTAACGATGAAATTACCGTAGACGAAATAAAAAAACTCTCTCCCTCCCGCATTGTAATCTCTCCCGGTCCCGGTAAACCTTCCGACGCGGGCATTTGTATCGAAGTTATCAGAAATCTTTATTCCATGTCGCCGATTATCGGCATCTGTCTTGGTCATCAGGCGATCTTCGAAGCTTTCGGCGGCACTGTCTCTTACGCAAGCCGTCTTATGCATGGGAAATCATCTGAAGTAAAAGTTGACACAAGCAACCCCCTGTTCAAAGGATTGCCGCAAAAAATACAGGCGGCGAGGTATCATTCGCTGGCGGGAATTAAATCTACGTTGCCGGATGTTTTGCGTGTTATCGCCGAAACCTCCGACGGCGAAATTATGGGAGTGTGCCATAAGGAGTACCCCATATATGGCGTACAGTTCCACCCCGAATCTATCCTTACGCCGGATGGGAAGACGATTATTGAAAATTTTATGAATAATTAGAAGATTCAAACATCTTCTGTATATCCGCCGCGGTTTGATCAACATTATTCCCATGCGCGGTGAAGTCGCTCCAACTGCGGTAGAGCGGCAGACGCGACGCCGCAAGCGCTTCTATGCCGTCGCGTTGGGAAACGGGGCGGCCTTTAATCGGTAAAAGAGAAATATCCCTCTCCCTGAAAACAACAATGCCGTTCTGCCTGATAATATGGCGGTTCTCTTCCCGCGTTACAACGCCGCCGCCCGTGGCGATAACTTTGCCGCTTTGTTTACATATGTCCCGCAAAACGCTTGTTTCCAATGTTCTGAATTTTTCTTCCCCGCTTGTGCCTCCGCTGTTATCCGCAAATATTTCCGGTATAGGCCTGCCGGCGGCCTGTATTATCAGTTTATCGGTGTCGATAAATTCGCGCCCCATCTTTTTTGCTAGAGCGGTTCCCACGCTGGTTTTACCGCAGCCGGGCATTCCGATCAGGACAATGTTCAAGGACTGGCGGGCAATTAATGAATCGATCCTTTCGATTTCCTCGTCCGCAATGTCCGTATCCGTAAAATATTCCGCGGCTTTTTTTGCCTGAGCTACCAGCATCGCCAATCCGTTAAAAGCGGGAATCCCGGCATCCCGCGCCTGCGCGAGCAATTCCGTTCTGGCGGGATTATAGATAAGGTCTATCACTCCCTGACATTTATTGAAAAGTTTGAGGTCTGGGATAGGGGAGGCGCCGTTGTTCGGGTACATTCCCACAGGCGTTGTGTTAATAATCCATTTTGCGTCGGAGTGTTTTTCAAGGTTTTCGTAATTGTTCTCGCCTGTTCTGGAAATAACGACAACTTCGCGCGAGTTCTGGCTTTTTAACACAGCCTGTACCGTTACGGAAGAGCCGCCGCTGCCAAGCACTAATGTTTTTCCGTCGGCGGGATTCATTCTCGCCTTGCTCATCAGGTAGCTTACGCCGAAAAAATCCGTGTTGTGCCCGGATAACGCGCCGTCTTTGCCGCGGATTATTGTGTTTACGCTGCCTGTTAATCGCGCCGTGTCAGACAATTGGGCGCAGAAGGGGATTACCGTCTTTTTATAGGGAATCGTAACATTTATGCCGTCAAAATTACCGTTACGCAAAAAGCCCTCTATTTCTTCGGGTTTTTTTTCGTACAGGAGATACTCGTAACCGCCGAGTTCGGCGTGAATCTGCGGGGAGAAGCTGTGAGAAAGTTTTTCACCTAACAAGCCGAAACGATGTTTCACACTACTTCCGAATAACTGCCCAGATAATAAAATCTGTCGCTTAATTCGCTTAATTCACGGATAGTCTGCATAAGAGCGGGAGAGTAAACCGGCGTTTCAATGTCAAAATAAAACATAAACTCAAAATCACTGTCGGGAATAGGGCGGCTTTCAAGTTTAATAAGGTTAATCCCGTGAATGTAAAAACGCGACAATACGTGGTAGAGGGAACCGGGTTTGTGAGGGATAGTCATCATAAGGCTGGTCTTGTCCGCCCCCGGATAAATCGCCAGCGATTTTGTAACGCAGATAAAGCGCGTAAAGTTGCTGCCGCGATCCTGTACCGAATCGGCTATGCGGTGCAAGTCGTATAAGGCCGCGCATTTTGCGGAAGAAAGAGCGGCCACGTCCGTTCTGCCTGATTCTGCTACCATCTTTGCGGCAATGGCCGTGTTTTCGCAGGTGGTCACTTTGCAGTTGAGCGTTTTTAGGTAACCCGCGCACTGGGCGATTGCCTGTTCGTGAGAAAAAATTTCTTTTATATCCGAAATCTTTACGCCTTTCTTGGCAAGAAGGCTATGATCGATTTTCAAACGGACGCTGCGCACTATGCTGTACGGATAGCGCATCATCAAGTCGTACACCTGATTGATAGAACCTGCCGTGCTGTTTTCCAGCGGAAGAAGCCCGTATTGGCAAAGTCCGTGGTCAATCGTGGAAAAAACGCTTTCAAAGGTGTTACAGTACATAATGCTGGGAAGATCAAACAATTTTTCAGCCGCCTGCTGGGAGTACGAGCCTTCTGTCCCCTGACAGGCGATAACCGTCCGCGAAGGAAACATCCATTCCGTTTCTTTAATACTTTTCTGGATTTTTTCCGTAAGCTCGCAAGTTTGATTTAAAATCCTTTCCTGATCGGCGCGGCTTAACTCAAAAAGCAGATAGTATAACGCGGTAATATACGATTCGCGCCCGGGGTTTGTCTTAAAAGACAAGTCGTACAATTTTTCCCGTTCGCGCGCCGGATCATGCACCGGCAGCTTGTTCTCCTTTTTGTAACGCGCTATTTCGGCGGAAACATCCATCCGCTCCTGAAACAGGCGGACAAGGCCGTCGTCAATCTCGTCAATTTTTTTCCGCAATTCCTGCAAATCCATTTGTTCACTCCTTTCTCAGTTTACATTATAATGTCATAAAGCGCTATTGCCGCCGCGGCCTCGACGCAGGGAACCGCCCTCGGCACTATGCACGGATCGTGGCGGCCCTTAACGACAAGTTTTACATTTTCGCGGCGGGAGAGGCTAACGCTGTCCTGTTCCTTCGCGATGGAAGAAGTGGGCTTAAACGCGGCGCGGAATATTACCGGCATTCCGGAAGTTATCCCGCCTAAAATGCCGCCGTGACGGTTGGTCGTCGTTTGCACTGCATCCCCCTTCATATAAAAAGCGTCGTTATTTTCAGAACCGCGAAGGGAAGCGGCGGCAAAACCGTTCCCGAACTCCACGCCCTTAACCGCCGGAATTCCGAAAAGCGCCGCCGCAATACGGTTCTCTATCCCGTCAAAAATCGGCTCTCCAAGACCCGCGGGAACTCCTATTATACAGCACTCAATTATTCCGCCGACGGAGTCGCAGTCTTTTTTAGCCGCCTCTATCGCGGCGCGCATCCGCTCTCCGGCCTGCGTATCCAAAACGGGAAACTCCGCGTTTTGCAAAGCGCGTATTTCAGCTTCGCCGACATTAACCGGATCAAAAGGCTTTGCTTTGACATCAGCGATTTGTACTATGTGCGCCGCAATATGTATTCCCTCGCGCTTGAGCAACTGCAAACAAATGCCGCCGGCGACGCAAAGGGGAGCCGTAAGCCGCCCTGAAAATTCTCCGCCGCCGCGGTGATCCCGCGCGGGTCCGTTTTTGACAAAGGCCGTATAATCCGCGTGAGAAGGGCGGGGGATGTCCTTTAACGAATCGTAATCAGCGGAGCGGGTGTCCGTGTTGCGGATAACGGCGGTTAAAGGCGCGCCGCATGTAACTCCGTCCACAAGGCCGGATAAAAATTCAGGCTCGTCCGCTTCTTTGCGCGCCGTAGAGAGCGCGTTTTGTCCGGGAGCGCGTCGTTTTAAAAAAGCGCCAAGTTCGGTTAAGTCAATCTTAAAACCCGCAGGAAGCCCGTCTATGCACACGCCTATAGCGGGGGAGTGGGACTGCCCGAAAATCGAAACTTTTAAGTTGTTACCGTAGATCGAAGACATAATTTACTCCTTTTCGCAAACGCCGCCAAGTGTTACGTGAAAATCACTAAAAAAAGCCGGGTACGATTTATTTACCGCTTCCGCGTTTTGAATTGTTACGGGATTTAAACACGCGCCGCTAAGAACCGCGGCGGCCATCGCTATTCTGTGGTCGCCGAAGGACTTGGTAACGCCGCCTTGTAGTTTCTTTTTGCCGTTAATGACAAGCCCGTCGTCCGTCTCCTTTACGTCCGCTCCCAACGCGGAAAGGGAAGCGGCTATTGTGCGAAGCCTGTCGCTCTCTTTCAGCCTTAATCTTCCCGCGCCTCTGATTACGGTTTTTCCTTGCGCCGCAGACGCTACTGCGGCTAAGACGGGTACAAGGTCCGGGGTATTTTCCGCGTCAATTTCAATTCCTTTCAATTCATTGGGAAATACCGTTACCGCGCCTGAGTCTGCGGAAACGCGCGCTCCGAATTTTTTTAATAGTTCTACAATGGCGCGGTCGCCTTGCCGCGAATCTTTGTTGAGTCCGGTACAGATTATGCCGGTAGTCCCGATTGCGCCCGCGCAGAGCCAAAAAGCCGCGTTAGACCAGTCCCCCTCGGTTTGGACAGTTTTAGGAGAACGGTAAGTTTGGTTTCCCGTTATGCAAAATGTTAAGCGCGGCTTTTCTTCTTCATGAACGTTTATTCTGAAAAGACGCAAAGCGTCCAGCGTCATATCAACATAAGGGCGCGATTCTATTTTGCCTGTTATGCTGATTGTACTATAGCCTTCAAGTAAGGGAAGGGCGAACAGCAATCCGCTTATAAACTGAGAGGAAATATTTCCCGGCAGATAATAATTGCCGCTTTTTAATTTTCCGCCGAGAACAAGAGGGGAACGCCCCTGTTCCGAGAGCGTACAGCCGTTAGATGTCATTTCCTCGTACAAGCCGGTAAGAGGGCGGGCGGGAAGACGGCCTTTCATGTTAAATTTTACATTCATTCCCAAAGCGCCGCAGACGGGCAGTAAGAAGCGCAAGGTTGATCCGCTTTCGCCGCAGTTCAAAGAGCGTTCTTTTTCCAAATCTTTTGTTTTTTTTATCGGAGTTACAAAAAAGCCGCCGTCTTCATAGCGGATACCGGAGCCTAATGATTCAAGGCAATGCGCTGTCGCATCAATGTCATGAGAGCGTTCCTGACAGCGGACAAATGTTTCGTTGTCCGCAAGAGAGGCGCAGATCAATAAACGGTGCGCGACAGATTTAGAGGCAATCGCTCCTATAGTGCCGCCCTGTACCGGCTTAACAATCCTGATGTTCAAGGCAGTTCCTCCAGACCAAGCCGTATCACGTTTTCCAATTCCTCTACCTTAATCTCTTTCATAATGCATTTCCCTATTTTTTCCGGGAAGATCATTGTCACCTTGCCGCCGTCCCTTTTTTTGTCGGAAAGGCAGGCATTAGCGAGGCTTGCCGCGTCGTATGTAGTGTTTACAGGAAGCTTATAGAGTTTTAAAATTTTTATTACTCCCTGCCTGCATGAGTCATCGCAGATTTTCATTTGGGCCGCGGCGCGCGTAACTATCGCCATACCGGCGGCGACGGCGCTTCCGTGTGTAATTTCATATCCGCTTAAAAGTTCGATAGCGTGCCCTGTTGTGTGCCCAAAATTTAAAAACTTTCTTACGCTCTTTTCAAATTCGTCTTGCGCGACTATATCGCGTTTTATTTCAACACATCTGGCGATTACATTTTCCATCTGGTCTTTTATGGGTTTTTCAAAGGAGCTAAACAACTCGCCGTCCGCGATAACTCCGTATTTTATTACTTCCGCGCATCCGTCCCTGAAAACTTCAGGCTTAAGCGTGGAAAGCAATGAGATGTCGCATAACACGGCGTCCGGCTGGTAAAAAGCGCCGGCTAAATTTTTCCCCGCTTCAAGATTAACCGCCGTTTTACCGCCTACCGAGGAATCTACCGCCGCGAGCAGGGTAGTGGGTATCTGGACAAAGCCGACCCCGCGCATGTAGACCGCCGCCGCGAATCCGGCCAAGTCGCCGACTACGCCGCCGCCGAGGGCGATTACGGTGTCCGTGCGTGAAAGTTTTTCCTTTGCCAGAAAATTTACGAGAGACACCAGTTGTTCCGCGTTTTTGGAAGCTTCTCCGTTGGGGATGACATAGCGTACAATGCGGGTTTTATTTCGCGACAGGGCTTGTTCCAACCGCTGGGCGTAGAGGGGAGCGACAATATCATCGGTAACGATTGCGGCGGTACTGCCGATTTTTGGCAGAATACTGCCGGCGTCGTCCAGAATGCCGGAACCGATATTTATATCATAAGTTTTGGAAGCGTTAACCGTAATTGTTTTCATTATCTGTCCAGCTTTTCCTTAATTTTACTGCCTTCTATTAACAGTTCTGTCATTTTAGCTTCGTTTTTATCCGCAAGCGCGTCCCTGTAACGGGAAAGTTCTTTAATCAATATGTCAAGTTCGTTAGATAAATTATCGCTGTTTTTCATAAACAATTCCGCCCACATTCCGGCGTTAAGCTGGGCGACTCTTGTAAGGTCTTTATAGCTTCCCGCGGAAAATCCCTTGTGGCCGCCGGCAGAAGGGCTTTTGATAAACGCGTTTGAAACAACATGCGCCATCTGAGAGCTGAACGCGATCATCTCGTCGTGTTTTTCCGCCGTAGTAAAAGTTAAATTGCCGAAACCCGCCGGTTTAATCAATTCTTCTATTTTTCCAAATAAACGGGCGTCGTCAAAAACAGGCGGCACCAGTATCATGGACGCGCCGCGGAAAAGGTTTTCTCTGCTGTTCTTGAATCCGCCCTTGTGGCTTCCCGCCATCGGATGTCCGCCAACAAAAGTAAATCCGTATTTTTTAGCCAGCGGAAAGCACCTGTCGCAAATATAGCGCTTAACACCGCAGCAGTCGATTACAAACGTGTGTTTTGCGATATCAGGCGCGGTGTTCTCCATGTATTTTACCGCGTCTTCGGGATTAACCGCTACAAGCAGAACATCGCATAATTTTATTGTGCTTGCGTCAAGCGGGCCGTTTACCGCGCCGGAGAGTTTTGCGAAACTGAATATCGATTCGTCAATGTCATAACCGTAAACAGTGTGTTTGCCGCTCGAGTACGCTTTGGCTAAAGAACCGCCGATAAGCCCAAGGCCGGCGACCCCTACGTTCATTATTTTATCGCCTCTCTTACGCGGCGCACTTTTTCCGCCGTTACGGCAAATTGTTCCGGAGTTTGCGACTGCGCCCCGTCGCAAAGGGCGTTGGCGGGATCATTGTGCACCTCGATCATAAGGCCGTCCGCGCCGGCCGCCGCGGCCGCCAGAGACATAGGCTCCACAAGGCGCGCAAGTCCGGAAGCGTGGCTTGGGTCTACAATTACCGGCAGATGTGTCAGTTCACGCAGCATGGGAATCGCGGATATGTCCAAAGTGTTTCTTGTGTAAGTTTCAAATGTGCGGATTCCGCGCTCGCAAAGGATAATGTTGTGGTTTCCGCCGGCCATAATATATTCGGCGCTCATAAGCAATTCTTTCATTGTGTTCGCCAGTCCGCGTTTTAACAGAATTGGTTTTTTTGTCATACCTAATTCTTTTAAAAGCTCAAAATTCTGCATATTTCGCGCGCCTACCTGAATAACGTCGATATTTTCAAATAACGGCAGATGGTTAGTGTTCATAATTTCCGTAACAATGGGCATGCCGGTGCGTTTTCTCGCTTCAAGAAGAAGTTCAATTCCTTCCGTGCCAAGTCCCTGAAAATCGTAGGGGGAAGTGCGCGGCTTAAACGCGCCCCCTCTTAACATTGACGCGCCGGCGGCGGACACTTTTTCCGCGATGGCAAGGATTTGCTCCGGGGACTCCACCGAGCAGGGGCCAGCTATTATCTGAAAATTGGAACCGCCTATTTTTACCCCGTTAATATCCACGATGGTGTCGTCCGGGTGGAATTTACGGTTCGCGCTCTTAAAAGGTTCGGTTATACGTTTAACCGACTCTACCATTTCAAGGCTTTCAAGCAGTTCGGTATCAATTTTGCTTGTATCGCCTATCAGCCCAAGTATGGTTTGAAACTCACCCTTGGAAATATGGACGCGAAACCCCCTGTTTTCCAGCCACGCTGTAAGATTTTCAATCTGTTCCTGCGACGCGCCCTGCTTTAAGACCGCTACCATAATGCCCTCCTGAAAGTACAATAGCCAATTATATGATTTTTTTTTAATTTAGGGAATTACAACGAAAGTGTATTTATGATATAATGGCGCAATGAAAGATATCATCGATAAACTGGAAAATGAGCGTACCCTTACAAGAGATGAGTATAAAACGCTGTTTTCCTGCGATGATGAGTATCTTTTTGAAAGGGCGCGCGCCGCGGCGCAAAAAGTATACGGCAAAAGCATTTATATGCGCGGCCTTATCGAATTTACCAATTACTGCAAAAACGACTGCCTGTACTGCGGATTACGCGCCGGAAATAACAAGGCGGACAGGTACCGCCTCTCCAAACAGCAGATACTTGAGTGCTGTAAAGCGGGTCATGCTTTAGGCTTCAGGACATTTGTATTGCAGGGCGGCGAAGACCCCTTTTTTACCGATGAAATTCTCGTGGAAATTGTAAGCGAAATAAGGGAGGCGTACCCCGATTGCGCAATAACGCTCTCGCTTGGGGAGCGCAGTTATGAAAGCTACGGACGCCTGCGTAAGGCCGGGGCGGACAGGTATTTAATGCGCCACGAAACCGCGAACGAGGAACACTACAATACTCTCCACCCCGAAAACATGCTGCTTGCCAACCGCAAAAAGTGCCTTTTTAATTTGAAAGAATTGGGCTATCAGGTAGGGTGCGGCTTTATGGTCGGCTCTCCCTACCAGACTTCCGATCATCTCGTGGACGATCTGTATTTTATCAAAGAACTGAAGCCGCACATGGTCGGCATAGGGCCTTTTATTCCCCATCAAGACACGCCTTTCAAGGACAAACAGGCCGGTGATTTGCACCTAACGCTGAATCTCCTCGCGATTTTGCGGCTTATGCAGCCAAATCTTCTGCTCCCCGCGACGACGGCTCTCGGCACTGTTGACCCCAACGGCAGGGAGCTGGGCGTTCTTGCCGGCGCGAATGTTGTTATGCCTAACCTTTCGCCCGTTGACGTAAGAAAGAAATATCTGCTGTATGACAATAAAATTTGCACCGGCGATGAAGCCGCCGAATGTGTCGCCTGCATGGCAAGGCGCATCCTTAATACAGGCTATGAAATTGTAGTCGCGCGCGGTGATTATAATGAATAAAAACGGAAAACATTGGCTTGTATTTTTCATTTCGTCACGTTATGATCATGGAAAAAAGAACGGGGAGATTCAGGATTTAATGTTAGAGGTGGCGTTAATTTGCGGCGGTCCTTCAAAAGAATGCAACATTTCCCTGAATTCCGTCCGGTCCGTTTACGACCACATGAGAAATATGCCGGATGTTTCGGCAAATATTGTTTTTATTAACGAAGACAGCAAGAAATACCTGATTGACGAAAAATTCTTATATTCAAACACCACGTCCGATTTTAAGTTTATGCTTCATTCGCAGGGAAGCCGCATAGACGACGCCGCTTATCTGAGTTTCTTAAAAAGCAACGACCTGGTTTTCCCCGTAATGCACGGTAAATACGGCGAAGACGGGGAATTGCAGAAATTTCTGGAAGACAATGATATTCCTTTCGCCGCTTCCCCTTCCGAGGCGTGCAAAAAAATGTACAACAAGCAAAGCGCGGAAGTTAATATTTTGCAAGCCAATAAAATGACAACAATTCCCAAATTATTTTTAGACGAAAAAAGCGATTTGCCGGCCGAAATTAAAACTTTTTTTCATAATAAAAAAATAAGCGAGGTTATTTTAAAACCGGTTGAGGGAGGCTCCTCAATAGGCGTAAAAAAAGGAATAGGGATTCTTGATACTGTTAATAAGGCAAAAGAGTTAATTAATACGTACAAATCTATTGTTATAGAAAAAGTTTGTAAAGGAAAAGAATTTACCGTTATCATTCTTGAGCATAACGGCGTTCCTACCGCGTTAATTCCCACTGAAATTGAAATAATTAATCATTACGGAAAGCCAATTGTGGGCGAGATATTTGACCAGCGGAAAAAATATATGTCAACGACGGAAACCCATTACTATTGCCCGCCGAGATTCAGCGAGGATGTAGTGAACAGAATCCGCGTGGAAGCCGAATTTCTTTTTTCTTTTATTAAAGCAAGGGATTTTTTAAGGATAGACGGCTGGCTGTTTGAAAACGGTACAATATATTTTTCTGATTTTAACCCGATAAGCGGGATGGAACAGAACAGTTTTATTTTTCAGCAGGCTGCAAGAATAGGGTTCAGCCACAGCGATTTGCTTGAATACATTTTGCGTAACGCCTGCGTCAGATACGGAATTGATTTTAACCCGGTAAAAAAAGACAATTCGGACAAACAGCGGGTAAACGTGCTGCTTGGAGGTTTAACTTCCGAACGGCAGGTTTCCGTGTTAAGCGGAACAAACACATGGTTAAAACTGTTAAATTCCTCAAAATATTATCCAGTGCCGTATATTTTAATTCAAGAAAAAAAGGAATACTGCGTATATGAAATACCTTACGCGATTGCCCTGAATCATACAACGGAAGAAATTTACGCTCAAATTAAAAAATCCGGATTTACAAAATTTACGCTGGCGCTTAAAAAAAATATAACAGCCGCGCTGGAAGCCGAAAATATCGCGCGCTGCAAGAGCGTTGACTCAAAATGTATTTCTTTTGTGGATTTCCTGGACATGACAAAACAGCAGGACGCGGATATTTTTATATGTTTGCACGGAGGGTTCGGGGAAAACGGATCATTGCAGGTATTATTGGAACAGCACAAAATACATTTTAACGGTTCAGGCTCAAAAGCTTCCAAGCTTTGCATGGATAAATTCAACACAGGTCAGCATGTTGATTCATTGAAAATAAAGAAACTGCGTTCATGTAAAAAGAAAAAGGCAAGCGCAAAGCAAATTAAAGAGATGGCGGAATCCGAAAAGAAGCAATGGAAAAAGTTATGTAGTTTTCTTGGCGGGGATACGATTGTAGTAAAGCCCAATAACGACGGTTGTTCCACCGGAATTGTAGTTCTGCATAGCCCGGAAGATTTACAAACATACTGCGAGCTTTGTTCTGCCGGCGCCGGATTTATTCCCGAAGGTACCTTTAAGAACCAGCCAAATAAAATTCACCTGCCGGCGGAAATGGATGATTTTATTTTTGAGGAATACATAGAAACGCAAAAACTTGAAGTTAAGGGAAACAAGGTTGTAACTAAATCAAAGGCGGATTGGGTGGAATTAACGGTAGGGGTTTTGGAAAAACACGGAATGTATCACTCGATGAACCCGAGCGTGACCGTTGCAGATAACGCCGTTCTTTCGCTGGAAGAGAAGTTTCAGGGGGGAACGGGCATTAATTTTACGCCGCCTCCGGAAAATATTATAAAGCCTGAATTGGTTAAGATAATAAAGAGAAATATGGAAATTACCGCGAAAGAGTGCGGCGTTAAGGATTACTGCCGGATAGACATATTCGCGAATAACAAAACGAACGAAATTATTGTAATAGAGATAAACAGCCTGCCGGGTTTGTCTCCGTCTACGGTGTTGTTTCAACAGGGGGCAAAAGAAGAGCCTCCTATGTATCCAATGGAATTGTTGGAATATATCATTTCAAGGTAATAATTTCATGAAAGAGCTTTTGTTATCTGAAATTATAAACGCTATGGGCGCCGTAACCGCAAATTACAAACAGCAGAAAATAACCGTAAAAAGCATAAGCACAGATACCCGAAGCTTAAAAAAAGGCGATATATACATCGCCCTTAAAGGAAATAATTTTGACGGCCATGATTTTGTTTCCATCGCCGAGGCAAAGGGAGCGTGCGCCGTAGTTTGTTCCAAAGACACAGATACAGCGCTTCCCGTATTAAAAGTAAACGATACTTTGTCCGCCCTGCAAAAACTGGCGGCTTATTACAGGACAAAATTCAATATTCCCATTATTGCCGTTACGGGAAGCAACGGAAAAACAACCACAAAGAACATGATAGCGACTGTTCTTGCTTCCAAATTCCGCGTTTTTTTTACCGATAAAAATTACAACAACGAAATAGGACTGCCTAAGTCCATGCTGGAACTTGACGATTCTTACGATGTGGCTGTTTTTGAAATGGGCATGAATCATCTGGGAGAAATCGAAACCCTTTCCAATATCGCGAAACCTGATATCGCCGTAATTACCAATATAGGCAAGGCGCATATAGGCAATTTAGGTTCGCAGGAAAACATCTTAAAGGCGAAACTGGAAATAATAAGCGGATTGAAAAAGAACGGGCTTCTTTTGCTGAATGCGGACGATAAACTTTTAAGAGATGTAAAATTGGACACCCACGAAGTTGTCTTTGTAGGCGACGGCGGCGGCACGTGCGGAATCTCGGCGGCTAACATTCAGGCGGACGACAATCCTTCGTCTTTTGACGTTGTATATAAAGGGCAGTCCTTCCCCTGTGCGCTTCCCGCAATCGGGAAACACAATGTAACAAACGCCCTTTTCGCGCTTTTTTGCGGCGTAAAACTTGGCATAGGCATTACAGACGCGATAAACGAAATCAAGCGTTATACCGTCTCCTCAATGCGCACGGAAACCGCCTATGTAAAGGGAATTACAATAATTAAAGATTATTACAACGCCAGCCCCGATTCCGCCCGCGCCGCTCTGGAAGTTCTTGCGAATTATCCTTCGTCCGGGAAAAAGCTCGCCCTTTTGGGCGAAATTTTTGAATTAGGCGATTTCAGCGCGCCCGAACATACAAATCTAGCCAAAACGTGCAATGAAAAAAAGATTGATTATGTTTTTTTCATAGGCGCGGATTTTGAGTGTTTTAAAAAGGAATTAAAAAACGGCGAATGTTTCAGCGACCGCGAAAGGGACGCTTTTTCCAAATCGCTTAAAAATTATATTTCCGGCGGCAATTTGAAAAAAGGCGACGTTATCCTGATTAAAGGCTCAAGAGGGATGAAGATGGAGGAATTTTACGAGCCGCTTAAAAGTTACATCAACGCCGCAATGAGCGATTCCACCCACTTGCCCCCGTCCGCGACAAAATTGTACGTGGACATAAACGCCGTAAAGTTCAATTATTCACAGATAAAAAAAGAAGTGGGAAGTCATGTTGAAATTATGCCTATGGTAAAAGCCAACGCTTACGGCTGCGGAACGGACATTATCGCCAATGTTTTCCGCCACAGCAAGTACTTGGCTGTCGCCGACATTAAGGAAGCCGCCTTAATCCGCCGTATATTGCCGGAAGCGAATATAGTAATAATTTACCAGCCTTCAGCGGCGGATATAGAGGAAATTGTATCGGGCGGTTATACCGTTTCCGTAAGCAACATGGATTTCGCGAAGAAGCTGGACGAAGAAGCGGGGAAGCATCAAAAAAAGATAAAAATTCACATTGAGGTTGATACAGGAGCGGGAAGATTGGGACTGTCGCCTCGCGAATGTTCTGAATTTGCCAAATCAATAAAGGTGTTAAACAACATAATTACGGAAGGCGTATTTATGCACTATACATGCGCCGACAGTTTTAACAAAAGCGACCTTGAATTTACCAAAAAGCAGACGGAGCTGTTCAAAGGGGCTGTAACCGATATTGAAAGCGTCTTAGGCGTTATCCCGTACAAACACGCCTGCGCCGGAGCCGCGATATTTAACCAGAACGCCGCTCATTTTAACATGGTGCGTCCCGGATACATGATCTACGGCTATTACCCAAGCGAGGCGCTCCGGAGCAAGCTCCTATTAAAACCCGTGTTAAAATTTGTTTCGGTAATTCTTCAAATTAAAGAATACGAAAAAGGAACTCCGATTAGTTATAACAGAAGATTTGTTACAAAACGAAGAAGCAGGATAGCGACGATTTCAGCCGGCTATTCGGACGGGATAAGCCGCAAATTATTTAACCCCAAAAACAAAAAAAACGGCTGTTTTGCCGTAAACGGCCAGCGCGCCCCCATTACAGGAACGGTCTGCATGGACCTGACAATGATAGATATTACCGATATTAAGGGCGACGTAAACGTGGGCGATGAAGTCGCTATTTTTGACAATGTAAATGTAACTATAGAAGAAATGGCCTCTATCTGCGGAACAATAGGCTACGAGATTATCTCGCAGATAGAGGATAAGGCGGACAGGGTAGAAAGTTTTTAATTACTCGCTACTTTGATTCCCGTTTAGACAGCACTGGGTAAAAAGACACAAAAGTTGGTTCTTCAAAGCCGGAACCGGTTGATACTACGCTCAGTGCCGGATTGGTCTTATGGTGCAATGTAACATTCCTTACAAGCTCGGTTAAAAAGGCTCCCTCACCCGCGCCGGGAATGCCGACGCCGAAATAGAACGGCCCTGTTTCGTTTGCCCCGGGGACGTGAGATTTTATAAATTGGTCATGTCCCTTTGTTCCTGAAATATCATATTCCACGGTAAACCATTGATCCGGAACAGCGCCCATAGTCGCGAATGTTTTGGGCGTATTATCCATTATATACGGTCCGTTAGCGCTGTTAGGTCCGTCGCCGAGATTAAAAACGCGGACTTTTCCGGAAACTACGAATTGATCCTCTTTATAATTGCCCATAAGCCGGACATTGTTGCCGTTGCGTATAGGCCTTCTGATATTTCTCTCGTCCACCATAAATTCCGCGGAAATTTTATTGTAGTCGCCCCACTTGGCGCCCGCGGGAAGAGTAAATTTGAAGATCGCGTAAGCCCCGTTCTCCAGCGTTAATCTTTCCGCTCCTTCTGGGATTGGAGCGGGCGCCTGCGCCGCTTTGGAACCGCCGCTTGACCCGCTTTTTGAACCTGTACCGGCGCATCCGGCCAATGTAACCGCCAGTAATACGGCCAAAATAATAAACAATTTCTTCATTTTAAACCCTCCAAAAAGTTAATATTTATGGGATTTCCCGCCTATCAGGATACTTTGATTTTTAAATTTTATCAATGTACGGATTTTTCCCTTCTACGCTATATATGGTGTTATTATTTATATATTGCCCTATATATAGCGTAAGCGTAAAATATCAAATTCTTTCATTGTGATTGATTATTAATCAATAAATCAATATATTAATGGCAAAGTGCCGAAATTCTTAGTATAATTTTAAAATACAGGAGATAATGTATGGAAATAAAAATGAAGGTATTGGCGCTTGCCGCCATTACCGTGATTGGACTAGCAATGCCGTTGGGCGCGCAAACATCTAACCAATCAGAGGCAACCGCCGGAGTCTTTGGCACAGATGTTGATAATTACATGAATGTTAATTATTACGATGAAGTTAATTTCAACAAATGGTTCGGCTTTGTCGGCGGCAATACTTCCGGTATTTTTAACCTGGGTTACGCGACTAAATTAAAAGATATTTATCTTGGAGGTTTCTACACAGGTAATGTTTTAAGAACCAATACAGACGAAACCACAAGGCTTACAACCACATGGGATCCCAGCTTACAGCAGATGCTTACAAGAGTGGATGAAAAAACATATACCCGGACAACGACAAATACCAACAACAATATCGCGGCCTTAGTCGGGTTAACGGGTTTGAATATGGGAATAAAAGTAGGTTTTCTTGAAAATATTACAACTTACAATACGCCCTATAATGCCGGTCGTAATGGTGGTGTGTCAACAGTTACTCAAAACGCTGACGGTTCTATTACCTATTCCAACAACGACTCTCTTAATTATGAAGAATCCAGCGGAGACTTGATACCGTACCTTGAATGGGGGATGAAGCTTAAAGTAGGCTCGTATACTCTGACACCCCGTGTTGCGGCAGCCGTTAATTTTTTTCAGGACAAACTTATTGACAAATTTTACGGTGCAGCCCGCACCGAATATAATGGAATAATTGCGGGTCAGGAAAGAATTGACCGCAGTGGCCGTAACAACGGTTATACGGCGCTTGGTATAGGTGTTGGCGCTGATTTTTATCTTAACGAAAACATGTATGTAGGCCTTGATTATATTCTCGGAATGAATATTTACAGCCAGAGCTTAGGCGATGCTGGCAGGTCCGGTTCTGTCAGTGGAACTATAAATTGGACAAGTGGTAATAACTATTCCACCATAGATAAATATATTGACAGAATAGAAAAATATAATACTGTGGAGATTACTGTAAACGAACGAAGTCATATGAGTCATGAAATTACTCCCTCTTTTTGGAAAGAATGGAAAGATAATGTGTTTGGAGAAAACGTAAAATTAGGCGTATTGGTTAAATTGCCGATAACAATCACAAGTGGATTCGCAAGTAACTATACCGACAGATGGCAAACAACAGAAACAATCTATACCGACGCAAACTATTCACAAAATAATATTACGGATATTGATAATAACCATACAGCCGGAAATTTAACAGAAACTTCTAATTTTAGTATTTCCCCGACAGTAGGCGTCGGCGTAAGCTTTGATTTAATACCGAAAAAGTTTACTGTAAACGCGGGTATTAAAGTAAATGTCCCGACATTCGCCAGTACCAGTGTAGTTACTTCCGGAAACGGCGTAAATTCTCATTATACAAAAACAGAAATAGGTTTCGGCAGCAACAAATATACTTCAGCGGAAAACTTAGATGTAACCCCTCCGACTACTGTTACGGATTCAGTCCAAACTACAACCAGTTGGACAGGGCTCAGCGGTTCTATAGCGGGCGGTTTTTTGTTCAACTTTAATGATAATTTTGCGCTGGATATGTTGTTCAATTATGGCAGCGGTTTTGATATTGATATATATGAATGGAACGTGCTGTTCTCTATTAAATTTTAATGTAAAAGGAGATATAAATGAAAACATTTGTTAAAATAGCTTTAATAGCGGCGATAACGGCTCTGGTTACTCTCAGTTGTGAGCCGGGGCTCAGTCCTAATAATGAATGGTGGGGTGAATACAACAAACAGTTTGACGGTTCAACATATATTAGCGCGGCTGATTCAAGTCCGGGTGTTTCAATTAGTAGTTCTTTAGTGTATGGCGTTGATAAGGATAATATTGTAACAATTACCTTCCCCGACGATGCGGATGTATTAAAACAAGATAATCCGGAAACAGAATTAGAGAAATTCCTTTCCTTCTGGACATTTAATCCTACCTTGACAGTCGAGCCTGGTAACGCTACCGTACTTGACGAACTTACAGGCTGGACACTCCAAAGAAGAGTCGGCAATAAACTTTATATAGATTTGAAAACGACTTTTACATCAACTTCCTATTATTCGGGCGTTGTGGTAAAGATTGACGGTACTAAATATACCTATTCCAATGGCAAAAAAATAGATGTAGACAGGAACGGTATACCCGGAGAAGCGGGTTATGATGATTATTATAGCGATTGTCAAAATGTTACCGGTACTACTCCTTCTACCGGTAACTTTATAAAGCCCGGAAACCAGGGTTGGGAGGTAAATATTTCCAATAATTTTTCTATCTCACCCGGAAACAATGATACATATACGGTAGGTCTTGTACAACTAACTTCTAATCCTGATAATATAATTGTTGGTAATACTCCCGGCCTTATTACCCAGGCTGACAAAGACTCTGTTCTTACCGCTATTGCGGAAGGTTTTAAGGTAGAAAAATTCTTTGACGGAAAATGGTCAGAATACACGACAGCCGTTTTTAATGTAACAGAGCACAAAATTATGGCCAACCTTTCATATTCCCACATGACAGCTTACCGCATTGTGTTTGAAAAAGACAATATCAGCCTTGAAACAGAAAAAGAATTTTTCGGCGTAAAACAACGGATTAGGATAACAGGCGGCGGAGAAACAATTTACAACATTAGGAGAAACATAACCAGACTGGAAGGAGATCCCGAACTTTACTACAATAGTACCAAACGCAGTTTTAAGGATTTTCCAACAGATAATATATCAATTTACTCAAATGACAGACTTGGCAAAAATGTTGTACTTAAGCTGATAATGCCTAACTCTTCTGCAGAATCAATTTCTTCGTCGACTACCAAATATTATTTTAAGACGGTAGACTTGGATATTTTTAAGGAAAATTTCAAGATTTACGAATCATCTTCTTATCCCGCTGTTGCCAGTCCCGATAGAAGAGAAATTGGCATAACGGCGGTTGAATTTAAAAGGGAAAACCCCGTGTCTGATACTAATGGTGAAAATGTTATCTATATCACTCTTGATCCGGCCTACAAGTCTAATGATAAAAATAAATCTTTTTATATAGGCGACGGCATTGGTTATGAAAGCGGTATCAGCGTATTCAGCAGTAAAGAAATTTGGAAAAACAAGGGATTTAAAGCCTATAACTTAAACAATGCATTCTAGTCCTTTCATGAATTATTCCGGCATAACACTACCCGGCGTCATGGCGCCGGGTTTTTTTGCTTGACCATAACGAATAAATTCGGTTATTCTTAAGTAACCGTCAAAGAGCCGCATCTGCCGCCTGTAAAGAAAAGGAGATGTAAATGAAAATATTTGTTAAAATTGCCTTAATTGCGGCTATAGCGGCTCTGGCCGTACTCAGCTGCGAGCCGGGGATTCCCGATCCCCATAATGAATGGTGGGATGAATATAACGAACAGTTTGACGGTTCAACTTATATTGACGATACTGAATCAAACCCGGCATTTGGAATTAAACATAATATATTAACAGGCGATGACAGAGTTAACACAGTAACAATTACCCTCCCCAGAACGGCGGACGCGCTAAAATATGCTGATCCCGAAACAAAATTAAAAGAATTTCTTTCATTCTGGACATTTAATCCTAATTCCGCGGTTGATATCGGCGAAGTCACGGTGCTTGATGAACTTAAAGACTGGATACTCTATAAAAGGTTTGATAATCAGCTTATTATCGACTTAAAGACGGTTTTTACACCCCCTTGTTCCGGCGTTGTGGTAAAGATTGACGGTACTAAATATACCTATTACAACGGGAAAAAAATGGATAGAGACGGAAACGGTATAACCGGAGAAAAAATTTATGATGATTTTTATTCAGATCAGCTGACTTTTACCGGCAGCATAGGCGCTTTTGTAAAAACGGAAAACAAAGGCTGGACAATAACATTGGCGTCTCTTCCCTCCGGCGTCGGAACTGATGATACGTCAATAGAGGCTGATCTGCCGCTTGCTTCTTTCGCTGATAATTTAACCTTACAAATTACCCAAGCCGACAGGGAGGCTATTCTAAGGACGGTAACAGGCGGCTTTAAGGTGGAAAAATTTTCTGACGGAGAATGGTCAAACCATGCCGTAGCTGTTTATGATGAAAAAAAGAAACAGATTATCGCCAAAGACAATACATTTTCCCACATGACAGGTTACCGTATTGTATTTAATAAAGGCGATATCAGCCTTGAAACAAAAAAAGAGTTTTTCGGCGTAAAACAACGCATTAAAATAACGGACGGCGTAAGAACAATCTACAACATCAGAAAAAACGTAACCAGACTGGAAAGCGGCGCGGAACTTTACTACAATGAAAACAAGCGTAAATTTTATTCCGATTTTTATTCTGCTTATAATCCCGCCAGAACAAAATTAGAAGTTTCCACAAAAGACGGATTAAACAAAAATGTTGTACTAAGGCTGGAAATAACCGTTTATGAAACAATTACAAATTCTGATGTGTCAGAAAAATATTTTCTTAAGACACTGGACTTGGCCGAATTTACAGATAATTTTAAGATTTTCGAATCAAATATTAATGCCGCCACCATTACCCAGACCGACAGGCGTGAAGTTGGCATAACGGCGGTTGAATTTACAAGAGAAAACCAGGCGGATGATACTAAAGGCGCGAATGTTATTTATATTACTCTTGATCCAAACTACCAGACCAATGATGTTTACGCGAATAGAAAATATAAAACCTTTTTAATAGGCGCGGGTCTTTGTTATGAAAGCGGAATAGGCGTATTCAGCGATAAAAATATTTGGATTAATAATGGATTTAAAGCCCATGATTTACGCAGGGCTTTTTAATCTTTTCCGTTTCTAATCTTTACCAAAAAACTCTCTCGCGAATTCGGTCTTTGGCGAAGTTAATATTTCCTTTCCCGCGGCGGTTTCCACTATGCGCCCGTCCTTCATAAGCGCGACATTGTCGCCTAACATCAGGGCTTCTTCCTGATCGTGGGTGATGAATATGCAGGGGGCTTTTGAGTGGGCGCGGATTTCAAGAAAGTCACGGCGGAGAGTTTTTCGAAGAGGCGCGTCCAGGCTTGAAAACGGTTCGTCCAGCAGAAGAAGACGCGGATTGGACGCCAGTGCGCGCGCGATTGCTACACGCTGGCGCTCCCCGCCAGAGAGGGTGTCTATGCGCCGCGGCGCGTAACCTTGAAGGCGGACAATTTCAAGGGTTTGTTCAACAATAAGACGGCGTTCTTTTTTGGGGACTCCCTTGATAAAAAGGCCGTAGGCGATATTTCCGCCGACATCAAGGTGGGGGAAAAGCGCCAGATCCTGAAAAACTACGGAAATATTGCGCTTCCACGCGGGAAGGCGCGTAATGTCCTCGCCGTTAATGCAAATACTCCCCGATTCAGGCTCGATAAGGCCGGCGAGAAGGTTAAGCGTTGTAGTCTTGCCGCAGCCTGAAGGACCTGCCAATGTAAGGGTCTCTCCCGCGCCTACGGATAAATCCAGAGATATAGCAAAATCGCCGTAAGTTTTTTTTAAGGCTTTAACTTCGAGCATAATGGGTCCTCCCTGTTTCGGAAAGCAGAAAGCAGGCGGCGCAGCAAAGGATTAGCAGGGTACCGGCGGCGCAGGCTGTCCCGTAACGGTAAGACGCCGCGGCGCGGTAGATGTACAGGGGCAAAGTTTCCCAGCCTTCCATGCCAAGCATCATTACCGCGTTAAGTTCTCCAAGACTTAGCGCCGCTGCGAAGCCCCACGCGGAACGTACTCTGGGGAGCGAAAGCGGCAAGGCGGCGGTTAAAAGCCCGCGCAACGGGTCCGCGCCCAAGACTGTCGCGGCGTTCAACGTGTTTGCGGGAAGGGAGCGGAAGCCTTCTGAAATAAAATTAAAGGCGAAAGGCATAGCGCTTACCCCGTGAAGTATCACCAGCGCGGCGGGGGAGCGGGAGAAATTTCTTCCGTAAAGAATGATCCAGCCCAATCCCAAAACAATGCCGGATGATATTACCGGAGAAGCGGCAAAAAAACGGATAATGTTCGAAGGAAGGGAAGTTTCTTTGTTGTCCGATTCAAGGAGTTTTACCGCCCCCGCCGCGAAGAACGCCAGAATACATGCGGTTGTCGCGGACAGGAAGGCAAGTAAAAGAGAGCGTCCAAGCGCGGGAAGACAGGTACCGCCCAGATTGCTCCACCATCTGAAACTTAAAACCTGCGCCGTGGCGCGCGACGGCCTGAACAAAAATGATTCAAGCGGGATTGAAAGAAGCGGGCCAAGAATAAATACGGCTATTACCGCAAAGTACGCGATCATAACAATTCGCGAGGCGGCGGAGCTTTTCCCTGTTTCGGCGTATTCGTTGATATTTGTTTTTACCGACATTGATTTTTTCCCGACAAAAACATAAGTAAGAAAAACGCAAGCCGCGATTAAGGTTTCGATTAACGCCAGAAATCCCGCGTTGCCGTAATTCAGGAAAACGCGCGCGTAACGGTAAATTTCCACGGCAAGAGTGGTCGTGTTCGGGCCGCCTCCAAGCACCAGCACCACGGCAAAACTTGTAAAGCAGTACATGAACACCAAAAAACTTGCGGCAAGGATACTGGGGAAAATAAGCGGCAAAATCACTGTAAGAATGGTTTTAAGCGGAGAGGCTCCAAGGCTTGCCGCCGCGGGAGCGTATGCGCGTTTCGCCCTGGCTATTCCGTCTCCCGCAAGGCGTATCACAAGCGGAAAGTTAAAAAAACCGTGGGCTAATATAACGGCCTGCGGTTTGTAAAGTATCTTTACCGTAAAAAGATGATTTATCCAGCCTGAGTTTCCGAAAAACAGCACAAAACCAAGAACCACCAGAATTGACGGCATGGCAAAAGGGATAGCCGTAAGCGTTTTCAGAAAAGGCGTAAAGCGGGAACGGCTGTTCCCTATGAACCACGCGCCGGGAAGGCCAAGGGCAAGCGAAACAAGCACGCTGAAAAAAGCCTGCTTAAAAGTAAACAGGGTAATGCTGAGCAGGGTAGTGTTATTCAAAAATGTTTTAAAAACTGAAGGAAACCTGCTGACAGCGGGCGCGAAACTTGCGGCGTACGGAAGAATAAAAGAAAAAGCCGCCGCCAGCGCCGGCACAAGGGCCAGCAGGAAGGCGGCGTTTTTCTTTGTCATTTGTTTTTATCGGCGTTTAACATCAGCGCCGCCCATTCGTTAAGTTCGGCCTCTGTCGCGGCTTTGGGCAAAAGAGGCTTGTCGCTCTTGGGATTTATTCTGAAAGAAGCGGGAAGGGGAATATCAATTACCGGATACATCCAATTTGTTAAAGGAATGATATTTTGAAAATCCGGGCTTATCATGAAATCCAGAAACGCCTTTGCGTTATTTTTGTTTTTTGCGTTTTTTAAAAGCCCCGCGGCTTCTATCTGCATCGCGTGGCCGTCCGTAAAAATGGCCGTCTTGTAACGCTCTGTATCTTCGTACTCAAGATGGTATCCGGGGCTTGTGGTGTAAGAGAGAACAAGAGGCGCTTCTCCACGCGTAAACAGCCCGTAAGCTGAACTCCATCCGCCTGCGACGGTCAGTATCGAGGGCTGGAGCCGCCGCCAGTAATCCTTCCAATCATCGCCGTATACGTCTTTTACCCACGCAAAGAAGCCAAGCCCGGGCGAGGAAGTGCGCGGATCAATTAAAATAAGTTTCTGTTTGAATTGGGGATATGTTAAACTTTCAAGGGACCACGGCGGGATTATAGATTCAGAATCGTAAACAATGGCGAAGTAACTGTAATCGTATGGCGTTACGTGAAAATTAACGTCCAAAACAAGCTCTTTGAGAATTTTTTCGGCTCCTTTCGGGCGGTACTGCTCAAGAAGCCCCGAATCTAAAATTCGCGCTAAATAATTTTGATCGAAACCGAGTATAATGTCCGCGTCTGAGTTGTTTCCTTCCTGTATCAGCCTTGAGACTATGTTCCCGGCGTCGCCGTGGCTTACCCAAGTAATTTTTACGCCGGTTTTTTCCTCAAAAACCTTTGAAACATCGGGGCCGGGGCCCCACTCTGAGTTAAAGGAATCGTAAGTCCAGATTACAAGGTCGGCGCTTTTTCCTTTTTTACAGGTGTCAAGCCCGATTACCAATAAAACTATAAGCGTCAAACCCAAAAACAAGGCAAGCGGCGAAAACAACGCGGAATGATGGTTTTTTCCGGTTCTGATTTCTTTTTTCATGGTACACTCCTAAAGAATTTCATATAAACCGGATAATTATTTTTCTTGTTCCCTACGCCGGCATTATCCGGATCAGGTTCAACGGGTATAATCTCAGGCATTTGTGTTTTCGGATTTCATCCGTCGGATTTCATCCGTCGGATTTCATCCGCATACACTCAACCACCCCGGTTAGATATGTAAATTTATAATAACCGATAAGATGAAAAGTGTCAAGCCTTGTTGTATAATATTTTCCTATGGATAAGGTCGTGAACAAGCGGGTTTTAGTCGCCATGTCCGGCGGGGTGGACAGCTCTGCCGCGGTTATCCTTATGCAAAAAGCCGGATTCGAGTGCATAGGCGCTACCATGAAATTAATCGCGAACGGCGGAAGCAAGTGCTGTTCGCTGGAAGACATCAACGACGCCCGCGACGCCGCGTGGAAGCTTGGAATTCCGCACTATGTTCTCAATTATACGGAAGATTTTACCGCTTGCGTTATTGAACCTTTTATTAAAAGTTATGAAAACGGGGAAACCCCCAACCCCTGCATTGAGTGCAACCGTTATCTGAAATTTTCGCTTCTGATCCGCCGCGCTCTTGAACTGGAGGCGGAAAAGCTTGTTACAGGCCATTACGCCCGCATAGAAAAATCAGGCGATTACTGGCTGTTAAAAAAAGGGGTAGACGCGCATAAAGACCAAAGTTATGTGCTGTACATGATGAGCCGGAAAGCTCTCTCTCTTACGCACTTTCCGCTTGGGGATCTGACAAAATCGCAGGCGCGCGAGATTGCCGCGGAAAAAGGCCTTTCCAACGCGGACAAAGAAGAAAGCCAGGACAACTGCTTTGTAGATCACGGAGATTACGCCGCTTTTATCGAAAACTACACCGGAAAAACCTATCCCGAAGGAGACATAACCGACGTCAAAGGAAACGTATTGGGCCGCCACCACGGCCTTATCCGCTACACTCTAGGCCAGCGCCGCGGCACCGGAGTCGCCGTTAATCATCCCGTTTACGTCGCCGCAAAAAACACCGCAAACAACACGCTGGTAATAGGCGATGATTCTTCCCTGTACTCGTCAAGTTTCACCGTACGTCAAATAAACCTAATCGCCTGCGAAAATCTTTTCCAATCACAGCGCCTAAACGTAAAAGTCCGCTATCTGCAAAAAGAGCAGCCCGCGAGAGTAGAGCAGACAGGGCAAGACACTATCCGCGTAGACTTTGAAGAGCCGCAAAGGGCCATTACCCCGGGACAGGCGGCGGTCTTTTACGACGGAGACACCGTGGTAGGCGGCGGAACGATTGAAAATTAATTATTCCACAAAGACATCTCACAAAGACACAAAGGCACAAAGAACACAAAGGAAGAGAAGAAGGGGTTTGTTGTATGCAAACTGGACTTGATAACCTCACGATAAGCTTACGGACAAAAACCTTAAATTCTTCTTTGTGATCTTTGTGTGCCTTTGTGTCTTTGTGTGAAATCTTATTGTAACAATTTATTAGTATATCACAGTCCCGACAAATTCTTTCCCAGAAAGGATGTTTTTCAAATTATCCAAATTTTTCCCTGAAGCGCAAATTACTTTTAGCCCGATTTTTTCCGAGTGGCGGCTTGCGATGGGGTCAAAGGGGACGTTCTTGCCGGGGATCCAGTCGTCGCCTGTCATGGCGCGGAAATCTGCCCATGTTATTTTATCAATGGGGCGGGCGTTGGGGTCCGCTTTAGGGTCTGCGGTGTACACTTTTTCAATGTTGGAAAGGTTGATAACGGCGTCCGCCTGAAAACGCTCCGCCAGCAGAACAGCGTCGTAGTCTGTTGAAAAGCCGGGCTTCCAGCCGGCGGCGACAAGTACGCGCCCCGTTAATGGATCAACCTGGCCAGGATTTGTAACAACGTCCTGAACGCACAACTCTCCCATCGCTGCCTTTACCAACTGCGCGTTAAGCCGCGTTGCCATTATTCCAATCCAGTCGGCTTCCTCATCCTTACTATGCGCGTTTATTTCGCGGTAGGCGTTTATCCAATGCCGCGCCGGCCCTCCGCCGCCAACAACAAAAATAAAGCGCCTGTCGGAATCCGCCTCTAAAAAAGAGCGGATAAGCGCAACAAAATCTTTCAAGAATTGGACATCGACTTTATCCGGCGCGACAATGGACCCGCCCAAAGAAATAACCGTTACCATAACTACCTCGACTTTTATATTATCATTGTTTTCATATTACTGGACATATACACCGCGTATTATTATATCACCCCAAAGGCTGGAATACGACTCCAATCCGCCGGAGGCTTCTTCCCATATGTTCTGCAAAGAATATGACTGGGTGTGCGATACAAGCCGTCCGCGGCTTTCCATTTGCGAAAGATTCAATTCGCCTCTGGAAAAAGCAATCCGCTGGCTGTCGGTATTGCCAAAATAGAAATTCAGGTAATCTATTTCTTTATTATTGTAAGAATCCGGAACCGCTCCCGCGCCCAAAACGGGATCAACAGGCAGCCAGCCGAAATCGTCTATCCAAACTTCAGTCCAATAATGGCGTATAGTCTGGCTTTGGCGGTTTATCAGCACGCCGGCCGTGGGGATACAGGGCAATTTTGCGGCGCGCGCCATTGCGGCGTAAAGCAGGGCGGCGCTGTAGGGGTCGGCTTTTTTTTGCCCAAGCGCCGAAACCGCGCCGGATGTAATAAAAGGATTTTCATCAATATCTATATTTTTTATAATCCAGTCGTATAACATCCTTGCCTTAATATACGGATTCTGCTCTTTGCCGACAATATTCGCGACTGTTGATTTTATGTGCGAATTGTCGGCGGGAATTAAATTCGTGCTTTGAGTGTACGCGGTATAAAGCGGGCTTTTACCCTGCCTTATCGATACAGGTCTTATGCTTGTTTCAACGGCGTATACTTCAACATTAAAAGAAAGATTGATCGTATGAGCCGCGCCCGCCATAAGATTGTCCAGTTTAAAAAGGCTTACCCCCCTGTGGTTTTCCACAAAAGGATCCATGCTTCGTGAGACTAAAGTAACTTTCCGCTGTGAAGCGGATGTTACGGGCAAAGGCATCCACAGGTACAGGTTATTCGGCCTTGCGGCTTCGTTAATTTTAACGTCAACCGAATAACTTATGGTGTAACTTCGTTTGTCCTTAAAATTTTTATACCCCGGTTTGCCCGCAACATCAAAGAAAACAGGCCGCGATTCACCGTTAGGTGTTTTTATTTTCAGGCTGCCGCTGATGGCTCCGTCCGGCAGGCGGACCCGTATTTCGCGCGCGTTCCATGATTCATAGCCAAATTCAATTTCGGAAACTTCGATATATTCCGGCTCCGCAACAACATAAGGATTAATCGAATGCGCCGCGTAATCCCATGAGAAGAAAACGCCCGATCCTTCTTTTGACGCTCCGAAGTTTTGGCCTGTAATTGCCACTAATGTTCCCGGCACGCCCGTCTGCGGGCTTACAATGGTGATTTTCGGCTCCATGCCCGTATCTTCGCCTTCAATAAGCCGCGGCACGGACGCGGAATTGGAAAAAAGGACTCCGTTGCTTCTTCTGCCTTTCACATACACATAAACAAGTCCCGAATCGCCGGATTCGGGTATCTTTAAAATAATTAGATCGTCCTGCCATGTAAAATACGAAGAGTTGGTTGGCGTGATGCCCGCGATGCTTACAAACGCCCCCTCCCTCGCCGCGCCGAAGTTGCGCCCTCTTAGCGTGATAACATCGCCCATATTTCCTATTTTTGGGTCAATTGATGAAATAACGGGGATTTTTGAATTGCATGAAACAAGCAGAACGGATAGTACAAGGGCGGTAAAAACTTTTTTATTCATGTTCCGTTTTTGAAGCATCGGCGTTTTTCGGCGCGGTATCGGACGCGGCATTCCTGCTTATTGTAATAATTACCTCTATTATCGAGTCAAATTGATTGGGTTTGTTGCCAAGCGGGTAAAAATAAATCGGTTCTCCGAATACAAGTGAAATAGTTTGAATCGACGTGTAATAACTTATGCCCTTGCCCGGTTCGGTATACCAAATTTGCCCCTGTGCGACAAGGACGCTTCCCTCTTTGCGTATGAAGGGCGTAAATTGCACCAATACAACAACGTTTGAACCTACAAGTTTTATTCCTACGGGGCTTCCGGGAATCGCGATTTTATGGTGGGTTTCGTTCCATATTACCGCCTTTTCTTCACCTAATACCCGCGCGTCTATGTCCATGACAACAGCGCGTTTTCTCATCCCGCTGACCATTTCACCTAACTCGCCTTTTGAATCCTGCGCGTAAATATTAAGGCTTGCGGATAATAAAAAAAACGCGCCTATTATGCGGAAAGAACGGGTCATTTTACAGGCAGCTCCCTGGAATAATCGGCGGCTCTTATTATCGCGGGTTCGCCGGATCTTGCGAAATTTCTGCTTTCAGGCAGCCTGAGTATTAATACGTCGCTTCCGTCTGTGCCTAAAAGCTGAAGCAGGCCGTTCATGTCCTGGGCGGCGGGTATTATGCTCGGCATTTCTTCTTCTTCGGAAGCAAGGATAAAACCTGATTTTGAGGCTGGGTCATGAGGCAGTAAGTTCCCCCCCCGGATAAAAAGGACGGTAAGAATTACAAGTATAACCGCAGCCGCAGCCGCAACGGCGGGCAGAGGCAGTGAAAGCCTGTATCCCCAGATATTGCGGCGGCAAAAACGGCGTCTTGACGCCATTTTTTGCCAGACCTTCTCTTTTGCGGATTCGATATCCTGTTCAGGCAGCGACTGATCCGCCGTGGTTGGCCTAAGTTCCCCGTCGCTTTCCACATAAGTGCGGCTTTGGCGATTGTTTTTCTTAAACATTTCCTGAAGATGACGGAAATTTTTATACCTTTGGGCGCACTCGGGACATTCCGACAAATGAGCTTCCATTTTTTCCTTCCATGGGGAAGGAAGTTCTCCGTCCATGTAGATTGAGAGCATTTGCGGCTCAGGACACATAATTACCACCTTCGGACTTAAGTCCGTCTAAGAGCGCGGCAAGCCTCTCCCTGGCTCTGAATACCCTGACCTTAACGTTTCCTTCGCTAATGCCAAGCACTCTGCCGATTTCTTTGTAATTCATTTCTGCATATTCTTTTAAAATTAGCACTATACGTAAATTCTCCGGTAATTTTCCAAGGGCTGTTTCAACCTCATGGCTTGTTTCCTTTCGGACAAGCGCGCTCTCACCGGATTCCTCCCGTTTAACTTCTTCCCGGAACGCCTTTTGGTACGCTTTTCGCTCGCGTTCTTTCCGTTTCGCGTAATTTAACGAAGCGTTCTTTACAACGCGGATAAGCCAGTATTTTGCCTCTTCCGGGTTTGGAAAAACAATGTTTTTTTCGTATAAACGAAAAAAACTGTCCTGACAAAGATCTTCAGCCGCTTCCTTGCTGTTGGCTATTCTGTAAGCAACCCTGAACAGAACAGGAAAAATTGAATCGTAAAGAAGCTTGAATTCAAGCTGGCTGTATCCGGCCTGTGAATTCCACTCGTCCCCGGCCGTTCCTTCGCCGCCGGCTTGAGCTTCATCTTCAAATTTGTCCTCTACTTTAGATAACAAGTCTTTCCCTCTTTTGTTACAGGCCGCTTTTGCGCCAGGTAGTCCCGGCCGGTCCGTCTTCCAGCATTATACCTCGATCCTTCAAACTTTGTCTTATGCTGTCCGCGGCGGCAAAGTCCTTCGCTTTTTTTGCCTGCGCCCTTTTTTCGATTAATTCCTCTATTTCGGCGGCGTTTTCATCGCTGTCCGGCGTTTCTTTTGCCGCGCAGGCGTCTTTAAGCCCAAGCCCCAAAACCCTGTCCATGTCAAAAACAGCCGCAAGCGTTTTAGGTTCCGACTGACCTTCCTTCAATAATCCCCATAATTCAGCAAGCGCACGGGGGGTATTTAGGTCGTCTTCAATGGCTTTGTTAAATTCTTCTATATACCTTGATGTCGGCTCTCCGTCTGCGTTTACGCCAACGGTGTTTTCGCAAACGGCGTTTGCGCCGCATTTTGCCGCCAAAGCGCGAACCTTGTCCGTCAATGATTTGCGCGAGCTTTTCGCGCCTTCAAGACTTTCCATAGAAAACTGAAGCTGGCTGCGGTAGTGCCCGCCTATTAAAAAATAGCGGTAATCAAGCGGGTCAAAGCCATCGTCTACCAATTTTTGCAGAGTGAGAAAACCGCCCGCCGATTTCGACATTTTTCCTTTGTTAAGAACGAGGAATTCATTGTGCAGCCAATATTTTACCCACGGTTTTTTTCCCGTCGCGGCCTCGCTCTGCGCGATTTCATTTGTGTGGTGGATAGGAATATGATCAATCCCCCCCGCGTGAATGTCAAAATTTTCGCCCAGGTATTTCATGCTCATCGCGGAACATTCAATATGCCAGCCGGGATATCCGCGTCCCCACGGGCTGTTCCACACCAAAGCCTGATTTTCAAATTTGCTCTTTGTAAACCAAAGCACAAAATCGCCCGCGTTTCGCTTGTTCTCGTCCTGTTCTATCCGCGCCCCCGCTTTTAAGTCGTCCAGCCTAAGCAGCGCAAGTTCCCCGTAAGAAGGAAATTTTGAAATATCAAAATACAGATTGCCGCCCGCAAAGTAAGTAAAGCCGTTTTTTTCTATCCGTTGAATCAACGCGATCATTTCGCCTATATGTTCGGTAGCTTTGCAAATAACCGAAGGGCGCGTAATGTTCATTCTGTCCGTATCGTTAAAAAAAGCCTTTGTGTAAAAATCCGCGATTTCAAGAACGCTTTTGCCGCGCTCTTCCGCGCTTTTTACCATTTTGTCTTCGCCGTCGTCCGCGTCGTCGGTAAGATGGCCCACATCGGTAATGTTCATTACATGATTAACGTCAAAACCCGCGCGGCGAAGCGAGCGGACTAATATGTCGTGATGCACATAAGCGCGTAAATTGCCTATATGCGCGAAATTGTAAACTGTAGGTCCGCAGCCGTAAAAGCCGACTTTTCCCTCTTGCAGGGGCAAAAAAGGCTGTTTTTCACGGCCAAGCGTGTTGAAAAAGACGAAACCCATGCTGACAGATTATAAGAAAAGACTAAAAAAATCAACAGGTTATGGTATATTATTAAAGAGGATTAAATGCGAAATAAATTAAAATCAACCAATAAAATTATTTGCCTTTTTTTGCTTGTTTTATGCTGTTTTTTTGCGGCTTGTAAAGACTCAAACGACGATGACAATGCAAACGACAACGACTATGTCATTATTGATCTCGGCGAGGTAAATAAACTTACTTTTTCGCATAACAGCGGGCTTTATGACAGGAAATTCAAACTTACAATAGCGGCGCAGGCGGGAAATGAAATTTACTACTCAACAGAAGCGTTAGGCTGTCTACAGGAGCAGGTATCCGAATCCGCGGCGGATGGTCTAGAGGCATAGGGCAAAAAAGTTTTAACGTGTACTTCAAGGAAAAATACGGCATAAACAATTTGAAAAATTATATACTGATACCAGACGCGGTTAAAGCCGACGGAAAAACGCCTGTTACTGCATATAAAAGCTTTATGCTGCGAAACGGCGCGAACGATAGTGATTATACAAAATTTTACGATGTTTTTTTACAGGATCTGCTGAGCGGCCGCGGTTACGCCACGCAGGCGGCGGTTCCATGTATTGTGTATCTTAACGGGGAGTATTGGGGCCCTTATAACCTTCAGGAAAGGTACAGCGATAATCATACCGAATATAAATACGGCGTTAAAAAAGAAAATGTTATTTCTTACGATAACGGAGAATTAGACGACGGCGAGGAAGGGGAAGAGGCGTTGTTTAAGGATATAATGGATTTTGCGAACAAAGATATGTCCAACTCCGCAAACTACGCTGAATTTTGCAGGCTGGTTGATATAGATAACTTTATTGATTATTGGGCTTCTGAAATATACATTTACAATGAGGATTGGCCGCATAATAATTACCGGATGTGGAGAACGCGTAATGTTGAGGCAGGTAACCCCTATGGCGACACAAAATGGCGTTATCAGATGTTTGACACGGAATTTGCCTTGGGAATTTATAACGGCGGCAGTATTACCGGGCAGAGAGGCGTAAACGCTTTCGATAAAATTTTTAATGGAGAGTTTAGGAATCATCAAAACAACAAATTATTCAAAGCGTTATTGAAAAACCCCGATTTTTGCGAGCAATTTGTTAATACCATGCTTGACCTGTACAATGTAAATTTTCACCCGGATTCATTTGAACCAAAATTGAATAATTATACGGCTGTTTATAAACCGCTAATGGACGGTTATTTTTCAAGATGGGGCGGTTGGAACGGAATGTTTAACAATAAAGTAAATGACGCCAGGAAATACCTGACAAACATACGAAGCGCGATGGTTAACAATTATTTGCCAAAATATTTCGGCGGTTATTCAGACATTGCCAATATAGGCATTTCAAGCGGTAATTTGCGCGATGTCACCCTGTCTGTAACGGGCGTAAGCGGCGCGTCAGTAAAAATTAATTCCGTTACTCCAAAACTTACGTCCGGAAGCTGGACAGGTAAATACTATTCCGGCACTCTGATAAAAGTAACCGCAAGCGCCGCTCCCGCCGGTTATGAGTTTGACGGATGGACAATTACAGGCGGAACCGCCGGCTCTCCTTCAGCTTTGACAACTACTGTCAATATTTACGATAACGCGCGGATTACGGCGAAATATAAGTTAAAATAATGTTTAAATAGAGTATATTAAGAATAAAAACATGAATTTTTTGACAAATGATATGAAAAACGATATATAATACTATGAAGAATAATCTTCATATTTTTTTTAAGGGGTAAATGATGTTTAAAATCAAAATTTCAATTATTGCGATTATTGCCGTTCTTTTTTTCCTTTTTGGATGTTCAGATGGCGGCAGCGGCGGCGGCAGTGGTGGTGATAACAATATCAAAGCACAGGGCAAGGTAATAATTTTACAGGCTTACGGCAACGCGGGCGAAGGTTCTCCCGCCGGCGTATCACACTCTTTCGTTGAATTGTATAACATTTCAGATGATGCGATTAACCTTGAAGGAATCAGCTTGTATTATGCCAACGGAATCAGAAGCACTGCGGAAATCCCTGATGTAACCGAAGATGAAGCGTGGAAGTCGATACTTTTAAATGGAACAATACCAGCCAAAGGTTCGTTCCTTATTTTGGGAGCAAAACACAGCGATTTAAGCGGCACTCGTTATACAATAGAAGACAATTACGGAGATATTAATGATAACAATTTATCTTTAAGCAGGAGAGGCTTTAAGGTTGCTGTTATAAAAGGCTCAGAGTCGTTAACTATACAGAATCCTTTTGACTCCGGCAATGGAAAACCTGTTTCCGGTTACATTGATATGGTAGGCGCTGTAAATAATCCTGAAGCGAATCCTCCCGATCATATATTCGGATATGAATATGCTCCTGCCAGAAATTCCGCGTCTGCCGCTATAAGGCGTAAAGACAGCGTAGACACCGATAATAATTTAAATGATTTTATCGCGGCTCGGTACGCTTTAACAGGAGAAGGCGCGTTTACCGATGAAATGCTGGAAGTCCGCAAACCTAGGAATTCAAGCGTGGGAGCATGGAACCCGTTTGCCGATCCGGCAGAGCCAATTACGCCGCCTCCGCCGCCCGCGCCCACCGGAAATACGCTGTTGATTTTTCAGGCTTACGGCGGAGATAACGCAAGCGGCGTAACTCATCATTTTGTAGAACTGTATAACAACGGAACTTCGGCGGTAAATTTAAGCGGTTATTCATTGCAATACGCAGCCGCCAGCGACGGCGATACTCCGGAAAGCGATTGGACTGTCATTGCTTTAAGCGGTTCAATACCGGCTAAAACTTCTTATCTTATTTTGGGTAAGAAGAATAATGTTCAAACTCAACGGATTCAGATAGCGGATGATTCCGGCGATATTAACAAAAACGACTTCGTTTTAAGCAACAGAGGGTTTAAACTGGCGCTTATCAACGGAACCGCGAAGTTGACTGCCGCGAATCCCTACAATACCGACGGTAACTGGACAAAAGCAACAGGATATATTGACATGGTAGGCTGTTCAAACACCTTTGGTACAAACAAAATTACCGGTTACGAAGGGCCTTCTTCCGTTACAACACTTCCGCGCAATTCCCAGCAGGAAGGAATACGACGCGCAAATCTTACCGATACCGACGACAATAATACGGATTTTGTAAGCGTAAGATATACTGCTGTCCGCAGCCCAAGTTATCCGCATGGGGTCGACGTTTATGAAATACCTTTTTATACACCTAAAAATGTTGCCGCCGGTACATGGGATCCTTTGACTCCTCCTGAAAAGCCGCCTGAGACCGGAGGATCAGAAAAACTGATGATATTACAGGCTAACACTTTCGGTAATAGTAACAACGGGGCCGCAGGATTTGCAAAATCTCTGGTGGAGTTATACAACAATACCGATACTGCGATCGACTTGGGATCCGGTAATTATTATTTACATATTGGTAACGCTACTTTATGGACATATCAAATAAAATTGACAGGGACAATCCCCGCTAAGAGTTCATTCCTTATTGTAACTACTAACGCAGCAGAGGTTAATACCACACCGCGAGCTGTACTTCCCACAGCGGATTTTCAAGCTGATTTTGTTATTATTAACAATAATTTCAAAATAGCTCTTTTGAAAAACCAAAGTTCTGCTCTTTCTGTTAATAATCCCTTTGGAGATGTATCTCTGAGCGCCGATTATGTTGATATGATCGGCTGTGGAACAACAAATGGTTATGAAACAACGGCTGCTAGCGCGCCGTCCAGACCACAAGGCCGCCGCCGTGTATCACTTACAGATACCGATAACAACAATATTGATTTTGTTAATATTGATTATCGCGGTTATGTCACCACACCAACAGTTAACGGTATGCCGGATACTGAACTTTACAAATACTGGCCCAGAAACACCGCCGCCGGAGCGTGGAATCCTATAACCGGTCTGCCGCAAATAGACCCGGTTACACCATAACCATAAGGAGAATTATATGAAAAAATTATTTTTTTTGTTATTTATTATTTGTTCTTTGTTATTTATAACCTGTAATGACTCGGCGAATACAAGTAACAATAACGATGATGATGATAATGAATATTACAACCCTAACGCGGGGCTCTCCTTTTCTCATAGCAGCGGGCTTTACAGCCAGCAATTCAGTCTTACAATAAAAGCGGCAGAGGGAAGCGTTGTTTATTACACGACAGACGGGAGCGTTCCCGTGCCGGATAAAACCGGCACTATTAAGTACAGTTCTCCCATTACCGTAAAGAATCGTAATGGAGAGGCGAATGTTTTTGCGACAACGCAAAATTCAACAAATTTCTATGGGCTTAAAGATGATCCTCGCGGTTCTATGCCGGATATTTATATACCAACAAAAGATCAAGTGCCCAAAGCCACAGTAATCCGCGCGATGGCGGTGGATTCAAGCGGCAAAAAAAGCGGCGTTGCGACAAAAACATATTTTATCGGCAATAATTTGGCCGATTACGGGAATATCCGCGTTGTCTCCTTAGTTTCCGATCCTTATAATCTGGTAGATGTTAATTACGGCATTATGGTTAGGGGAAAATCGAGTAACAGGTGGAATCCTCCCGCTGATCCGTATAATTTTCAAAGGAAGGGAGCCGATTGGGAGCGCGAGGCGTATTTGGAAATTTTTGAAGGGAACAGCAGGGATAAAGCGTCGCTTTCTACCGGAGTAGGCATCCGCGTCCGGGGCGGCTGGTCAAGAGCAGCGGGGCAGAAAAGTTTCAGCGTGTACTTCAAGGAACAATACGGCATAAAAAACCTGAAAAATTATAACCTGATACCCAAAGACAACACGCTTGGCACTACAGGCGCGGTTAAAGCCGACGGGAAAACTCCTGTCGCGACATATAAAGGTTTTATGCTCAGAAACGGCGCAAATGACAGTGATTATACAAAATTCTACGATGTCTTTTTACAGGATCTGCTGAGCGACCGCAGTTTTTCCACGCAAGCCTCGGTTCCATGCGTCGTGTACCTGAACGGCGAGTACTGGGGGCCGTATAACTTTCAGGAGAGGCACAGCGACAATCAAACTGAATATAAATACGGCGTTGATAAAGATAATGTTATCTCTTTCGATAACGGGGAATTAGACGACGGCAATCAAGGGGAAGAGTCATTGTTTTGGGATATGGTGAATATGGCAAACAAAGATATGTCTGTTCCGGCAAATTACGATGCTTTTTGCGCTCTTGTCGATATTGATAACTTTATTGATTATTGGGCGGCGGAAATCTACATTTATAATGAGGATTGGCCGCAGAATAATTACCGGATTTGGAGAACGCGAAATATAGAGCCGGGTAATAAATATGGAGACCAAAAGTGGCGTTACCAGATGTTTGATACGGAATTCGCTATGGGAATTTATAATGGCGGCGGACTAACAGGCCAAAAAGGCGTTAATGCCTTTGAAAAAATCATAAACGGAGACGATAAGTATCATCATAACAACAAATTATTCAAAGCTTTATTGGCAAACCCTGATTTTTGCAAAAAATTTGTCAATACTATGATGGATCTTTACAATGTAAACTTTCACCCGGATAATTATTTACCTAAATTGAATAGTTATGAAGCCGTATACAGGCCGTTAATGAAAGGTTATTTTACCAGATGGGGCGGTTGGGAAGGAATGTTTAATAACAAAGTTAATGACGCCAAAAATTACCTGAACGACATAAGGAACGCTATGGTTTACAGTTATTTGCCGAAATATTTTGGTGCTTCAGGCATTAACGATATCGGAGTTACAAGCGGTGCTTTGCGCGATGTTGCTTTTGCCGTGGCGGGCGCTAACGCATCGATAAAAATAAACACAATAACGCCTAGCTTCGCGTCAGGAAGCTGGACGGGTAAATACTATTCCTCTATTCCAATCACCGTAACGGCAAGCGCTCCTCCAAGCGGCTATGAATTTGACGGCTGGACTATAACAAACGGCGCCGCCGCGTCTCCTTCGGCTCTGACAACAACCGTCAATATTACCGGTAATACGTTGATTATCGCGAAATACAAGCAGAAAGGAACCGCGGTTGTTCCCGTAACAGGTATAAGTTTGAACAAATCAACTCTCAGCTTATCAACCGGAGAAACTTCTACCCTTATCGCCACAGTTTCCCCGTCTACCGCGACATATAAAACAGTAATATGGAGTTCCGGCGACCCCAGCGTAGCAAGTGTTAATAACGGAATAGTTACCGCTGTAGGCGCTGGAAAGACGACAATTACCGCTTCTACTTTTGATAGCGCGTTTACAAAAACATGTACAATAATTGTAAAACAAACAATATTTCTGGATTTAGCCGCAAAACTTGAGGATATGTCACCGCAGCAAATTAATGATTCGAATACTTTTAATAGTTTGTTTAACGGGCTCCCTTTAAGCTCAGGCGGCAGCATTGGTCCAAATTCGGATATAACCTACGAGATAATTAATGAAGGCGGCGTAAAAAAACTTAAAATTAACGCGTATGTGTTGTGGGGACCTGGTCTGGATATTAAAGCGGGCGGTTCATTTATTAATTTCAAGGAAGGTGATATAATTGAAGTTAAAGGAAAATTTACACCAATTCGCGCTAACGGAGTAGTGCTTAATATAATTGGGAACGCTACTGTTAAACCCGGCGATAACTATTGGGAACCGCTTCATGAATGGGGTTATTGGGATGAAGGAGATTTTCAACAGACCTTTACTTTAACTGAATATGACGCAAATACAATAAACCAAAATACTTCTGTCAGAATCAGACCAGACGGAGTAAGTCCGTACAGCGGAAGGGACCCCGGCGGCATTGCAATAATTATCCTTGAACAAGTTAAAGTAACCAGAGAATATCTGGATATTGATTAATTATACGGGGCTGTCTAAGGTCGACAGCCCCTTTTTCTTTCTTCTTCTTTTCGTGTTCGAACCGAAGGTACGATTCGTGTGTTTCGTGGTAAAATTCTTCCCTATTCCCTCGTAAGCCGTTTGTATATACTCGCCTGAATACCGACAGATAAAATTAATTGGAAAATAACCAATATTATAAGAAGGAAAACCGCAAAACCATTGTCAATTTTGTCCAGAATTGTCGATATGACCGAAAAAATCACGCTTATAATTAATTCTATTAAAAAGATTCTTCCTTTATAGCCATAAGTGATTTTATTGCTCATTGACAGGGCTTCTGTGGGGTTTAGCTCTTTATCTATAACCAAAACTAAAGCAAAACTCCACGCGATAGAAATTATTGCTCCGGGGATTATAAAGAATAGAAAACCAATAAAAACGCCGATAAACAGGAGACCTGCCGTAAGGAAGTATTCCCCCATATATTTCCGGTATTTTGGGTCAAAAATTTCCGTAAAAGAGATGGTTTCTTCCCTGCTTAATTTTATGACAATACCGGAAAACAGGCCTATTGTCGTTCCTACATTAAGGTATGGTATCCATATTGTTAATACCCAGAGCAAAAGATTTACCAGAACAGGGCCGATGTTTTTTATGGTTATATCGAACCCATCCCTTAATGTTTCTACAATCTCAAGTTTCTGTACGCTTGCGTTCGCGTTTCCGCTTAAATTCGCGTTTACCTCCGTGGTTTCATTAGTGGTTTCCGCCGGGTTTTCATTAGTATTTCCCCCTGAATTCTCATCAGACATACCGTCCTCCTTTAATTTGATGAGTAATTATAGGGTTAAAAACAAAAAAAAGCCAGAAAAATTCTTTTTCTTTCTCTTTATATATCTCTGGTAAGCTGTTTGTACAAACTGGCTTGTAATCCAATAATTACAAAGAAATAAAACAAGCCAAGCGCGATTGAAAACAACGTCATAATACCAATTATGGCAAGTGAACGTGTTGCCACGCCAATACCATTAAGAATTAGCATTGCTACAAAAAAAGCCAGGCCGGTAATGAAGAAAATACAGAACATTCTGCCTTTGTTCCCGTAAGTGATGTTATTGCTGATTGATATTGCTTCGGAGGGATTTTTTCCCTTATCAATGGCAAGCAAAGGCGCAAAGCACCACGCAAGAGCGATAACAATACCGGGAATAACAAAGAAAAGAAATCCTACACCAACGCCTATGCTTACAAGACCGCAAGTCAGGAAATATTCTCCCATATACCTGCGGTACTTGGCGTCAAAAATCTCAGTAAAAGGGATAGCTTCACCTTTGCTGGCTTTTGAAACAACGCCAACCATGAGGCCGATTGTTGTTCCCACATTGAGATACGGAATCCATACGGTTAAGACATATAAAATCAGATTTACCAGAATCGGACCGATATTTTTTATTCCGATTTCAATTCCATCTCTTATAGTGTCCACAATCTCAAGTTTTTTTACATTTGTAACATTTGTATCAGACATATAATCCTCCTGATTAAAAAATACTATAATGATTAAAATTATTCAAGGTTTTTTATCCCAAATAATCCGATAAACGGCGATAACATTGATTTACAATGTGTTTTTGCTCTATAGCGACTTCATCCCCCAGTTCGTCAATCAAGGTTTCCAGACTGGAAAGGCTTTCGTTTAAGCTTCTGTAGAAGCCGCGCAGGGCGCGGAACCAGTAATTTCCGGCGCCGTCCGTAAACAGGCCTAAAAATCCTAAATGTTTTACGCCTTTTTTCCATATAACAGGCATTGCGAGGCTGTCCAGATGATTTAGCAAGCCGGCAAGGTTTTCATTTGAATTAAAATTCTTTTTGTAAGGCCAATCGCGGGAAAAAGCGTTGTCAACATCTAATTTCGGCGCGAGAGAGAGGATAAGTTCCAGTTTTTCTCCGGCAAGCAGATTGTATTGGTCGTTTACCGATATTTTGCCTCTTAATCCCTTGTAAAATGTTTCCGAGGTATATTCGCCTATTTTTCTTAATTTTTCCCATGGAAGCAGGACGGTTTTTTTCCCTTTTATAGTGACAATTTCAAACACTTCGTCCGCTATTTTTATGTTATTGGTAAAATCCCTGGCTTTTTTCAGTTTTGCGGGCTTTTGATCTCCGTCTTCTTCGATTTCGGTGAAAAGTCCCGGCCTTATGCGTTCCAAAATCTTTCGTGAAAGGGGAGAGACCGACATAGCGTACATTTTTGACGTACGTACAATTTCTCCCGCTACAATATAAGTCGGATCGGCGCGGAACATTACCGAACCGGGATGAATCATGATCTTATCCGCCGTTAAGCTGCGGTAAGAGCCGATTTTTCCGCGTTCATGCTCCCTGCGTTCTTTTCTTCCGTGTTTTCTGTCTCTATGCGCTTTTTCCCCGTTTGCGCCTTCGCGTACGCAGACAAATTGTATCATTCCGCGCCCTATGCAGCATAAATAGTCGTCTATTTCTTTTCCTTCAAGCAGTCCGGCCCTGTAATGCACAGGAATCTTCATGGAACCGATATTTTCTTCAAGCTGAGCGGTTACGTTCACGATTTCCGCCATCGCGCGCTCGTCAAGATAATTTTTTTCGCAAAATCTCAATTTATTCGTTGAATCGCAGTAAGATTTAAAAAGTTTTAGATACGAAACAAAATCGCCGTTGTCGTCGCGGAAACGGTGATGAGCCTGCCTTGCGTCCGTTTCTTCGCCCGGCGGCAGAATATACGGGCTTTGTGTCGATAAAAACGCCGCCGCGATGAGCGTTTCGCGGAGCACATTCGGATATCGCAGTATCGCTTCGACAATAATCCGCGACTGGCGCGGCGCGAGGGGGAATTCCGTCATTAATTTGCCTATATTTGACAAACTTCTGTCGCTTTCAAGAGCTTCAAGCAGGTTTAATGTTTCAATTCCTCCTATTATTCCTTCTTTTTCCGGCGCTGAAATAAAATCAAAATCCTCAAAATTGGTTATGCCAAGGTCGGCCATACGCAGAATTACCTCGGATAAATCGGTTCTGAAAATTTCTTCCGTGGTATAAAGCGGCCTGTTCTCAAAATCTTTTCGCGTATAAAGACGATAGCAGGTTCCTTCCTGAGTGCGTCCCGCGCGTCCCTTGCGCTGGTTAGCGGACGCCTTTGATATAGGCGCTTCTATCAGGCTGGAAGTAAAAGTTGTCGGGTTGTACCAGTTAAGTTTCGCGAGACCTGAATCAATTACGGCGGTAATTCCGTCGATAGTAACCGAAGTTTCCGCGATATTTGTGGAAATTATCACCTTTGCTTTACCGTTTGGAGCGTTTTCAAAGACTCTTTCCTGCTCTTCCTTGCCAAGCCTGCCGTATAAAGGGAGAATATGCAAAAATTTCCCGATAGAGCAGAAAGTAAGGCGGTTCATGCAGTCTTTGATCATTTTTTCGCCGGGAAGAAAAATTAAAATGTCTCCGCCGCGTTTCTCGCTTATAAATCGCGTTGTAATCGCTTCGATTTTCATTAAAATTTCTTCTCCTGCGCTGTCTTTTTGCTTAAATGAAGCGTTTTCAATGACAGGATCGTATATCAATGTTACGGGGAAGCACTGCGCGTCTATCTTGACGATGGGACATTCGCCGAAGTATTCGGAGAAAACTTCCGCGTTAATGGTCGCCGAAGAGATGATAACTTTGAAATCCCGGCGGCTTTCCAGCACTCTTTTAAGCAAACCAAGGATAAAATCGATGTTTAAACTCCTTTCATGCGCCTCATCTACCACAAGAAGACTGTATTTAGACAGCCAGGGATCAAGTTTCATCTCCTGAAGCAGGATGCCGTCCGTCATTATCTTGATTTTAGTTTCATGGTTGGTGCGGTCGGCGAAGCGCATTTTATAACCGATAAGACCCGGAATGACTGTTTCCGTTTGACGCGCGATGAATTCGCTTACCGATACCGCCGCGATGCGTCTTGGTTGTGTTACTCCGATGATTCCTCGCTGCGAGTATCCCGCTTCGTGAAGAATTACCGGAAGCTGTGTTGTTTTTCCGGAACCTGTCGGACTCTCAACGACGAGCGCTTGATTATTTTCAAGCATTGATAAAATTTTTTTCTGATTTCTATAGACAGGAAGATCAAAATAGTTCATAATATAAATATAGCAACTTGTAAAAAAAAAAAATAGTTGCTATTATGTATGCCATGTGATAAACTTTTATGGAGGATGATGACAATGGCTAAACAAAAAAATGTTTACTTCTTCGGTCAGGGTAAAGCCGAAGGAGATGCGAAGATGAAAAGCGTGTTGGGCGGTAAAGGCGCCAACCTTGCCGAGATGACCAACCTTGGAATTCCGGTCCCGCCGGGTTTTACAATTTCTACTGATGTCTGCGCCGCTTATTACGAAAACAAAGGTAAATACTCCGCGAATGTTAAAATGGAAGTAGAAACTACTCTAAAAAGGCTGGAAACGGTAATGAAAAAGAAACTTGGCGATCCAAACGATCCGCTTTTGGTTTCTGTCCGCTCGGGAGCGGCCGTATCCATGCCGGGCATGATGGATACCATTCTTAACCTTGGAATCAGCGATAAATCGGTTAAAGGGCTTGCCGCAAAGACAGGCAACCCCCGTTTTGCGTGGGACGCTTACCGCCGCTTTATTCAAATGTACGGCGACGTTGTAATGGGCGTCGAGCATGATCATTTTGAAGAAGCGATTACTTCCGTTAAAAAAGCGAAGAAAATTGAGCTTGATACCGATTTAACGGCGAAAGATCTTGAACAACTTGTCGAAGAATATAAAAAAATCGTTAAAAAATATACCGGAAAAGACTTTCCCCAGGCGCCGCTTGATCAGCTTTGGGGCGCTATAAACGCGGTTTTCGGCTCATGGATGAGCGAACGCGCCATCAGATACCGTAAATTGGAAGATATCCGCGATCTTAAAGGAACCGCGGTGAATGTCCAATCAATGGTATTCGGCAATTTCGGGGATGATTCGGGGACAGGCGTTTGTTTCAGCCGCGATCCCAGCACAGGCATTAATGAATTTTACGGCGAATATTTGATGAACGCGCAGGGCGAAGACGTAGTCGCCGGCATCAGAACGCCGGAAAGAATCGCTACTCTCGCTAAAAAGAATCCCGCTATTTACAAACAGCTTGTCGGAATTAAAAACAAGCTTGAAAAACACTTTAAAGACATGCAGGACATGGAATTTACCGTTCAACAGGGCATTCTTTACATTTTGCAGACAAGAAACGGCAAACGCGCCGGAACCGCCGCCGTAAAATGCGCGGTTGACATGGTTGCGGAAGGCTTAATCGACAAAACTACCGCTATTATGCGTGTAACGCCGACGCACCTTGACCAGCTTTTGCATCCTATGGTCGAAACACAGGCCAGAAAACAGGCAAAATTTCTTACAAAAGGTCTTAACGCGTCTCCGGGAGCCGGCACGGGCAGGATAGTTTTTAACGCGAAAGACGCTGAAGCCTGGCACCACAGAGGCGAAAAAGTGCTTCTTGTGCGAAAAGATACAAGTCCGGAAGACATAGGCGGAATGGTTGTTTCTCAGGGTATTCTTACATCAACAGGCGGTATGACAAGCCACGCGGCTGTTGTCGCCCGCGGTATGGGAACTCCGTGCGTCGCCGGAGCAAAAGGCGTAATTGTTCAGGGTAATACCGTTACTATAGGAAACAGTACGTACAATGAAGGCGACTGGATCACCATCGACGGCTCTACCGGCGAGGTATACGAAGGAAGATTGACCCTTGTCGCGGCGACAATTTCAAAAGATATGAATACCTTCCTTAAATGGTGCGATGATGTCCGCAGTAAAGCGGTTCGCGGTCCAATCAAGGGTTTTAATGTCAGAACAAACGCCGATCAGCCGGAAGACGCGAAGCGCGCGGTCACTTTCGGAGCCCAGGGCATAGGTCTTTGCAGAACGGAGCACATGTTCTTTGATAAAGACAAACTTATCCATTTCCGCGCGATGATAGTCGCGGATACGGAAGAAGATCGGAAAATTCAATTAAAGAAGATACTTCCGTTACAGCAAAAAGATTTCTACGGAATTTTCAAAGCAATGGAAGGCCGTCCGGTAACAATTCGTCTTTTAGATCCGCCTTTACACGAATTTGTTCCGCATACTATAGAGGAAATCAACGAACTTGCCGACCATTTAAGTATGGATCATGCAAAGCTGCAGGCAAAAGTAAGCTCGTTAGTCGAAAGCAACCCAATGCTTGGACACCGCGGCTGCCGCTTGGCTGTAACATATCCTGAAATTTACGACATGCAGGTAGAAGCGATAGTTCTTGCCGCGGTTGAGTGCGTTAAGGAAAAAATACCCGTACATCCGGAAATTATGATTCCTATTGTCGTTACGGCAAGGGAACTTAGGCTTTTGCGTCCGAACGCGGAAAAAATCATTGAAAAAGTGTTAAAAAACGCGAATGTAAAGATACCGATAACCATAGGCACGATGATCGAAGTGCCAAGAGCGGCTATTCGCTCCGAACATATCTCCAGATACGCGGATTTCTTCAGTTTCGGAACAAACGATCTAACGCAAATGACATTCGCTTTCAGCCGCGACGACGCCGCTTCGTTCCTGCCTTTCTATTTAAAGAAAAACGTTTTAGAAGTAGACCCCTTCAACTCTGTTGACGAAGACGGAGTCGGCACATTGATTAAATTTGCAATAAAAGAAGGAAGATCCGTAAAACCGGATATGAAGATGGGAGTCTGCGGAGAGCACGGCGGAGATCCCGCGTCCATAGATTTCTTCTACAGGGCGGGGTTAAGTTATGTTTCGTGTTCACCATTCCGGGTTCCGTTAGCGCGTCTTGCAGGCGCACAGGCGGTTATTAAACACTCGGGTGTGAATATAATGGGAGGGGTATCAGCAAAGTCTGGTAAACCAACCACTGCCAAGGTTAAGGGCAGTAAAAAATCTCTAAAGGGGGAGAAGAAGATGGCAGCAACAGCAGGAAAAAAGCCCGCTAAGAAAGCGGCAAAGAAACCCGCGAAGAAAGCTGTAAAGAAGACAGCGAAGAAACCGGCTAAGAAAGCAGCGAAAAAGTAAGCCGGCCGCCAAAGAACCTGATTTTTAAAAATTAAAAGGTTTTTTGGTCCAATGCAAAAGTATTTTTTGCAGGAGAGACCTGATCGAAAGATCAGGTCTTTTTTTTATTAATCCGCCAAATTCCGCCCAAATATTTCCGTATATGTTAATTTTCCGCTAATACGCTCCGACTTCATCAAACTTATCCTGTCTACAGGATAAATAATCTCCTGTTTCGGAATAACAATAGGCGATTCATGCTTTATTTCCCTTCCAAGAGTAATATGCGGATTAAAAGCCCTATTATCAAAAGAAATGCCTTGTGAAGAAAGCTCTTCCGTAATCCGCCGTCTGATTGTTTTCAAGGTATCAATATGAATATCATTACGCTCTGTCCCTATCCACCAAAGTTCTTTGTTACTATGCTTAAAACAGCCGGTCGTCGAGAAAGTAAGCGAAAAAGGGGCAATATGCGGCTTAAGCGCCTTATCAATCGCGGAAGTTATTAATTGTACATTATCCGCCGGAGTTTCCCCAATAAAAACAAGCGTAAGGTGCAAGTTCTCAGGCAGTGAAAAATTCCCTTTTACGGACTGAATTTCAATCTTGTCCTGAACAGCAAGAAGCCGGTTTTTTACGTTGTCATCGCAATTAACCGAAATAAAAAGCCTTAACATGACAATTTTTTCTGTTACCTATTAACCCGCTGCCATTCAGCCAGGCGTTTTTCCAAAGGCATGGTCTCTTCCGACTGCCTGCTGCGGGCGCGGTCGTGAAGGTAGGGCAGGACCACGCGCTTACGAATTACCGCCCAGTTTCCGGGAAGAATGTTCGGAGCGGCAAGAAATTCGGAGGGCGGCATGCGGCCCAAAAGGCTGGGGTAGTAGCGCGGGAAAATTTGCTCGGTAACCGCCCCTATGGAGGAAAAACCGCCGCAGATGCCGAAAACTGTTTCGCTTATCCTGTTTGCCTTGCTGAATTCCAAAAGCAGGCGCTGGTTTTCAATCTTAAAGAACCACTGGACAAACGCATTTGCCGCACCCGGAGCTTTACCTCTTTTTGGAAGACCTAAAAATACCGCGTCTTCGGCAATGGGGATTTTCTCGTCTTCCATGATCCAGCGAAAATCAAGAATATTCTTGCTCTCTTCGCTTAAAATAAAAAGTTCGCTGCTTTCCATGTAAGAAAAAAGTATCCGCCCCGATTGAATCAGTTTTTCCTGAGGTTCAATAAAATACTTAAATGTAAAATCTTCCTCCGCCTGATTGTCGGTGTTTATCAGGATAGTCCAGTCGTTGACAAAATCCATGGAACGGTTCAAAGCGGCGTTATCCCACGCGAGCGGGGACGCTTCCTTGAAAGATGAATCAAAAAGCACCGCCGTAATCATCAGAAAATCATCATTCCAAAGAGGGGAAAAACCCATGCGCGTATAAGAACCTTTGTTCAATATGTTGTAGGCGACGCTTAATTTTTTTATTTCTTCAAAACCAATGGTAAAGGGACTTGAAATTTCAAGTTCCTTTTCTTTGGAAAAAATCAGCGCCGGCACATTAAACGAGACCGGAAGAAGGTATTGGCTGCGGTCTATCCTTCCTACCGACAAAAGCCGCGGGTAAAATACGCTCCTTGAAAGTTTATTTGCCCCAAACAGGTAATCAAGAGATTTAAAATTAACGCCTGTGGACGTGTTCTTTAACCAGCTTCCTACCACAATATCGGGGTTATTATTTGATTTTCCGCGGTTTTCCCTGCCCAACTGCGCCGATGGATACTCAAGATACTTTACAATAACCTTATATTGATTCTGGGAAGTGTTAAAATAGTCCCCATATAGGGCAAATTCGGGGTGATCAGTCCAAATTTGGGCAACTTTATTGCCATTACACGATAAAAATAAGACCGAGATAAGGCTTATGCAAATCAATAAACGCCGCATATACATTATTATACTATTTTTTTTGCTTTATGCTTGTCAATCTACTTTTTGAATGATAACATACTATGCGGAGGATATTTTGGAAAGAATAAAAGACGCCCAGGTTATCAGGTTAATTGAACAAATAGGCGAACATTATCGTACAAATATTTCAAACCGTTTCCTGCGTCCTGTTCTGCTGCAGCTTCAGGTTGATAAATCCTCATGGGATCAAATCGAAATTTTAACCGAAAAAATGGAATTATTCCGCTATCAGGGTTTCCATTTGGACGAATTGTACAGGCAAATTGCCGCCTGCGCCCGCCTTGTGGAAGTCGCCAGAAACAAATCCAATATCAGAAATAGGCTTAGTTCCATTCCCATAGGCGCCGACAAGACGCTTAGGGATATGGCTGTAAGCAATTTTGCCTCGAATTTACAGGTTTGGGCCGACATGTTAAACGATTTATATACGATTTTGGTTGAAATGGACAAAAATGACGCCGGACCCAAAGGTAAGCCGATTTATACTCAAATTACGGAATTGTACAATATAGGCCGTCTTCTTGTCGGGAATTGACGCATAAGTCTTGACTTTTTTTCCTTTTTTTTCTATCCTCTACTTATATTATCAAGTTTTGGAGTGTATATGTACGCGCTGGTAGAATTTAAGGGGAAACAGTACAAGGCCGAGAAAGGCGCCCTTCTTAAAGTAGACAAAATAGACGCCGAACCCGGAACCGCCGTCAGTATTGATACGGTGCTTTTGGTATCCGGGGACTCAGTAAAGGTCGGCAATCCTTATGTGAACGGGGCAAAAGTGTCCGCTACGGTAGAATCACACGGTAAAGACGGAAAAATCATAGTTTTTAAGTACAAACCAAAGAAAGATTACCGCCGGAAACAGGGACACAGGCAGCAATTTTCAATTATTAAGATTGGAGACATTTCGGCTTAAGTGATAGAGATAGAAGCGGTTTTGGACGAGGACGGAGTTTTAATGACCTGTACAGCCGAAGGTCATTCCAAAGCCGGAAAAGCCGGAACGGACATTGTGTGCGCCGCCGTTTCGGTTTTAATGAGGACTGCGTTAAGCGTTCTTTTTAACAGAGTTGGCATTACAGTCAGGGGCGGCGCGCCAAAACCCGGCCAGATGTGGCTGGAGGTTGAATATAACGAGGACGGGAAGGTTTTTCTTTCCGCCGTTGGGGATTTTCTTCTTGAAGGGCTAAGGTCTGTATCGGAGGAATTCCCAAAAAATTGTAAACTGGATATTCGGAGGACCACATGGCACGGAAACGCGGCGGAAGCGGCGCCAAAAACGGACGTGATTCACAACCCAAATACTTGGGAATAAAATCGGCAGACGGCACATTTGTAAAAGCCGGAACCATCATTGCCCGCCAGCGGGGAACAAAGATTCACCCGGGCACAAACGTAGGCTGCGGAGCCGATTTTACCCTTTTCGCCCTGGCGGACGGAAAAGTAAACTTCCACCAACGCCGCGGCAGAAAACTGGCCTCGATAGTCAATGAAGGCTAGCAGAACGTAAAAACTAATAAGTGGAAAGATTTGCTGATGAAGCAATAATCGAAGTCTCTTCAGGTAACGGCGGGAACGGGTGCGTGGCTTTCCGTAGGGAGAAATATGTTCCTAAGGGGGGGCCTTCGGGGGGGGACGGTGGCAGAGGAGGGGACGTGGTCTTCACCGTTAGGCGCAATCTTCGCACGCTTGCTCATCTGCGGTTCAAACATAAATTTAAGGCGGAAAACGGACGGGACGGGGGGAACGCTAATTGCGCCGGTTCCAACGGGGAGGACGTAATTGTGCCGCTGCCGCCCGGGTCTATAATCCGCGAAGCGGAAACGGGAAATGTCATTAAGGATTTTTCAGGCAATAACGGGGATTTTGTTTTTTTAAAGGGCGGCAACGGCGGATGGGGGAACGTTCATTTTAAGTCCTCCGTGAATCAGGCGCCGCGAAGAGCTCTGCCGGGAAAGCCGGGGCAGACCGTAAAGTTAAAAGTTGAGTTGCAGATAATAGCCGACATAGGCCTTGTAGGCTTTCCCAACGCGGGAAAATCCAGCCTGCTTGACCGTTTTACCAACGCGAGACCGAAAATAGCCGCCTATCCTTTTACTACAAAAATTCCTAACCTTGGAGTGCTTACCATAGACGACAGGGACATAATTATCGCCGACATTCCCGGCCTGATAGAAGGCGCGTCGGAGGGCGCGGGGCTTGGCATACGTTTTTTAAAACATATTTCCAGAACAAAGGCTTTGGCTTTTCTTGTTGATTTAAGCGAGGACAATTACCTTGAGGCCTTTGATATTTTGCTTAATGAGCTTGGCTCCTTTTCCGGCGATTTGCCCAAAAAAAAGCGCCTGCTTATCGGGACAAAAACCGATTTGGAAGGAACTTTGCCGCGGCTGGCGGAACTTGCGGCAAAATATCAAACTGAGGAAGTTATGGGCATTTCGGTTTTTTCGGGCGAGGGCATTAAAGAGCTGTCGCATGCTTTTATGCGTTTGACGCGGGAAGAAGAAAGTTCAGCGTCAGCGGCGATGCCGGCGGCATCGCATGATGACGAAACAGATGAAATATACGAAGATGAGCTTGAAGGAGAGGATGAGTGAAACTCGGTATTTTCGGGGGCAGTTTTAATCCTGTGCATTACGGGCATTTTTTTCTTGTTGACGCCGCTGTTTCAAAATTAAAGTTGGACAGGGTCGTAATGGTTCCCGCCTTCCGTTCTCCTTTTAAGCTAGACGCGGAAAACATGGAAGGCAGCGCGAACGACAGGCTTGATATGCTTGCCGCCGCCGCCGAAGGCGACAGCAGGGTGGCTATCGACGACTGTGAGATCAGGCGGGGAGGGGTTTCCTACACCGTTGACACAATCGAAGACATTGCCGCCCGCTATCTGCCGGACGGAAAGCCGGCGCTCATTATAGGGGACGACCTTGCCGCCGATTTTCCAAAGTGGCGCGACAGTAAAAAAATCCTGGAATTGGCGGATATAGTTATAGTGCGCAGAATAAAACCCAATTCAGGTAATTCGCAAGACTATGTTTATCCGTTTGCGCATACCATTCTTGATAACGAAATAATGGATATTTCCTCGCAAATGGTACGGGACAAGATAAAAAACGCTTTTGACTGGCGTTCCCTTGTGCCTGCCGGGGCAAGGGCAATAATTGAGGACAGGCGGCTTTACGGCTATAACGGCAGCGGTATATACTCGAACGTAAAGTTCTCGAACTTTCAGTTCGCAGACGATAAAGATTGTTCCATGGATGTTATTTTACGCATAGAGGAAGAGGCGCGCAGGGTTCTTACCACCGAGCGTTTTCTTCATTCCAGAAACACGGCCCTTTTGTCGCATGATCTTTGCCGCCGCTTCGGCATAAATCCAAAGGCGGGCTACCTTGCCGGAATCGCCCACGATTTGGCAAAACAGACAGATTCCAAACTTTTGCTGAAAATTGTAAAAGCCGACGGACTGCCGGTTACGGAAATTGAAAAGGGAAAACCAAACCTTCTTCACGGCAGGGCGGCTGCGGTATTGCTAAAGGAGCGCTTCTGTATTCATAATAAAGATGTGCTTGAGGCGGTGGCTTTTCATACGTCCGGAAAAGAAAATATGAGCCCGCTGGCGAAAGTGGTTTATATTGCCGACAAAATTGAAGTGTCAAGGAATATTGAGCCCGCCTTAAGAGAAATGTGCGTTAGTGAGGATTTAGACAGTATTCTTTATGCTGTTCTGAAAAAACAAATCGGCAAGCTGCAGTCAAAGGGAGTGAATTTGTTCGAAGACACATTGCGGCTGCTGAACAAAATGAAGGAAAGAGCGCGTTGAGTTTATCAAAGACAGGCGCTTCGCGTCTTCTGCTCGGCTTGATTATTCTTTTAATTGTTTTGGGAGCCGCCGCGGCCGTATACACGCTGCGGAGCAACCCCGTAGAAGACGCTATTGCCGCCAACCGTGTAATTAATATCCTCTTTGTAATTGAAGAAGACAAAAAGCCTGTCAGCACCTATGTGTTGATGTATTATCCCGGGACAAAGCGCGCCGCGATTTTTGACATACCCGGAAATTTGGGGCTTTTAATTACAAAAATCAACCGCGTTGACCGTATCGACAAAGTGTACGATTCGTCAAGAATAGGCAGTTATGAAAACGAAATTGAAAAACTTATGGGAATAGATATAAATTTTGCCATTGTCATTACAAAGGAAAATATTGTTTCAATCGTTGATCTTGTTGAAGGGGTGGAGATTTTTATCCCTACGCCTGTTTCGTACAGGGACGGCGGAAAAGTAATACGGTTTCCTTCAGGCATAACTGTTTTGGACGGCGATAAAGCCGGCGTTTACGCCACATACAGCCTGCCCGATGAAGACAGCGAAATGGAAGTATTCCGCAGGCATAGGTTCTTCTTAGGGCTTCTTAACCGTCAGATTCAGTTGAATGACAAGCTTGAGAATCCCGCTGTGGCAAAAATGTATTATTCTTTTTTCAGGACAAGCATGAACCAGCGCACATTGACGCGGCTTTTCAGGGAATTTGTCCATATAGACACCAACCGCGTTAATATATTATCCGTAAGCGGCAGTTTGAAGGAAGTGTCCGGACAGATGCTGTTTTTTCCCCGATTGGACGGAATTGTAAAAGAAGTCGTGAGCCAAACCTATGGGGCGTTAACAAGCGAGAAAGAAGAATATTATATTGACAACAATCTTACCGTGGAAGTTTTAAACGGAACCGCCGTTACAGGCCTTGCGGGCAGAACGGCCGATATGCTGCGCAGTTTTAACTATGATATAATTTCCATAGGAAACGCTGACCGAAACAATTATGAGAATACGGTGATCTATCATTTTTCGGGCGACGACGCCATGGTAAAGGATTTTGCCGATGTTATAAAATGCGAGAATGTCATAGACGAAACGAATGACGGACAGGAAGGCCAGCCGAATAAACAGCCTTCAGACATAAAGTCTGCAGACTTTAAAGCGGATATCAGGCTAATTATCGGAAGAGATTTTAATGGGCGAAATGTCATCAAAAACTGAAGAAATAATTAATACCGCCGAATCGTTAGCTGAACTTTTACGGGAGCATAACGGGCAGGACGTAACTCTGCTGGATCTTCGCGGCATTAACGACTGGGCGGATTTTTTTATTATTGCCGGCGTTTCAAGCGGAACCCATATGGACGGCCTTGAAAGGCACATTAAGGATTTTTGCCGCGGGAAGGGGATAGACATATTCGGCGTCTCGCCCAAAAGTACGGACGACGAGTGGCGGTTAATGGACTTGGGATCAATAATCATTCATTTGATGAACAGCCGAGCGCGGGATTTCTATGAACTGGAAAAATTGTGGCGTAATAATGCCGGCAGTCCGTAAGAGAGCCGGCATCATGCCGCGTTATTCGTCGAAGTCGTCGAAATCTTCGTCTTCTTCTTCGAAGTCATCTTCGTCTTCGTCATCTTCATAGTCGTCTTCATCATCGTCCAGATCGTCATCGTCGTCGTAATCATCTTCGTCTTCGTCGTCTTCGTCATCGTCTTCATCTTCAAAGTCGTCGTCATCTTCAAAGTCTTCATCGTCTTCATAGTCGTCATCACCAAAGATGAAAGCCGGCAATTGCTCTCCTTCCGAGCCGCAAACGGTTTCCTGTCCGTTAACAGGCATCAACGCAAGTTCTTCTTGTTCCATAGCACCGTCCAGAACCATAACTCACTCCCTTATAATTCTTTTTTTCTTGAATCGTAATAAAAGGCATGAAAGCCTCTCATTAAAAACATAAGGGAGTATATAATAAATTGTCAATGGGTATTTGTAATTTTTTATGATAACATTCGTATATGTTGAAAAACGCTCAAAATTTGACTGTTTTGTCCCCTGCTAAGGTAAACCTTCATCTGGCGGTTATGGGCAGGCGTCCCGACGGCTTTCATGACATAGAAAGCGTCTTTTTGGCGGTAGATTTTGCCGATACCCTTCATTTTGAGCTTGTTGGGCGGGAAAACAACGAGGAAATCGTCTTAGAGCCTGGTTCAGAGCCGGGCTTTGCCCCCATTCCGCCCGAAAAAAACATCATTTTTCGAGCTCTGTCCCTCTTCAAGGCAAAAACCGGCTTTTCCAAGGGCATCAGGATAAAAGTGCAGAAGCGTATCCCTGTTGGCGGCGGTCTGGGAGGCGGCTCTTCCAATGCCGCTTCCGCGCTGCTGGCCCTGAATAAACTTGCCGGAAGCGCGTTAAACCTCGATTTATTGCTTGAAATGGGAGCGTCTTTAGGCAGCGATGTCCCTTTTTTCCTTCACGAAACCGCCGCCGCATTGGTGACAGGCAGAGGCGAAAAAATAGAAGCTTTTTCCCCGCCGGGCCTGTTTTTAACGCTGGTAAACCCCGGCTTTTCCAGCGACACCGCCTCCGCTTACGAATTATTGGACAAAAAACGGGAGAGCGGGAAAACTGCGCCGCAAAAATCAACTGTAAAAAAAATGGAATTTGACTCTTTCTTTAACGATTTTCTGCCGGTCTTTGAAGAGCCGGAAAGCCGAATTTACAACGAAATTATTTCCCGATTAAAGGACTTGGGAGCGCAATACGCGAATCTTTCCGGGTCGGGGTCTACTTGTTTCGGGGTCTTCGATGACAGGGCTAAAGCTCTACAAGCGGCGGAAATTCTGCGAAGCAAATGGAATTTTTCAGAATTCTGCTGTCCATATACAAAACTCTCATTGTGAGCGCAAATATTGTCAAAGTGAAATAAAAAAAATTTCTGTTTTTTTATTTATAGAAAAAATAGAAAAAAATTCTTGCTATTCTTAATAAAGTGGTACTATAATAATAAAGCAGAACCAGCGGCTTTGCGTAACAGTCGGTTTGTTGGTTTATTACAAGTTTTGCCTCGAAAGAGGGGGTGCCATGAAAATTACAGATATCAGGGTTCGGAAGGTGACAGGTGGTGGCAAGCCGAAAGCTTATGTAACGGTTACATTTGATGACTGCTTTGTTGTTCACAATATTAAAATTATCGAGGGTAAAACCGGAGTTTTTATTGCAATGCCCAGCCGTAAAACGCGGGCAGGGGAGTATAAGGATGTCGCCCATCCTATAAATCCCGAATTTCGTTCGGAGCTTCAACAACGCATTCTGGAAAAATATGATTCCGGAGACGTTATGGAAGCTACGGCGGACGATCACGACGCGTGATGTAAATCAGTCGATATTGATTATTTCCCATGATTTATGATAGGCTTACCATGCGGTGGGACGTCGGCAAGCGGTAAGCCACCGGTCTTTGGAGCCGGTATCCACAGGTTCGAATCCTGTCGTCCCAGAAGGGAAATTCCCTGAATTTTTTTATATTGAGGTTTGTATATGGGCAAAGTAGTGTTACAGGCGAAAAATCGCCAAAAGGAAGGTTCCGCCGAATCCCGCAGGATTAGGAAAAGCGGCCGCATACCCGCGGTGCTGTACGGAAGAACGGGAAAAGCGGTCTCTATAGACTTGGACGCTTCTGAATTTATTAAAGGTACAAAAGGCATCTCCGAAAGTACAATCGTAAATATCAATGTGGACGGCAAAGCCTATGACGCGTTTGTAAAAGACACCCAGCGGAATATTCTGGACGGGAATATTCTTCATATAGACTTTTATGAGGTAGAAAGCGGCGTTGTTTTAAGGGCGAAGGTTTCCCTTGTTATGCACGGAAACCCCATCGGCGTGCGCGAAGGCGGCATGCTTGAAACGCCGTTACACGAAATTGAGGTTGAATGTCTTCCCAAGGATCTTCCCGAAAGAATCGAAATTGACATTTCCGGCCTTAAAGCCAACCATTCGATTCACGTCAGGGACATCCCGCTCGCGCAGGGCGTCAGGCTTCTTTCCAACCCGGATCAGGTTGTGGCGCTGGTTAAATTCGCCAAGATTGAAGTTGTCGCCGCTCCCGAAGCCGAAGCCGCCGCAGCCGGTGAAGCCGGCGCCGCTCCCGCCGCGGGCGCAGCCGCCGCGCCGGGCGCCGCTCCCGCCGCGGGCGCAGCCGCCGCGCCGGGCGCCGCTCCCGCAGCAGGCAAGAAAGCCGCCGGAGACAAGAAGTAACGGATACTATTTCCAAATTAGAAAATTCAATAGCCCGCGAGTTGAAAGACTGTCCTTCGGGGACGGTCTTTCTTGCCGCGGTTTCAGGCGGCGCGGACTCAATGGCCATGCTTGCCGCTCTTTGCGCAGTTATCTCCAAAGACAGAATATTTTGCCTTCATGTTGAACATGGCCTTCGTCCGGCGCAGGAGAGCCAAGGCGACGCCGAGCATGTCCGCGCTTTTTGCGAAAAGAACGGGATTAACTGCATCGTTGAGTCCGTTGCGCCGGGCAGGATAGAGGCCTTCGCGCGGCGAAAGGGGACGGGCATTGAAGCCGCTGCGAGGCATTTCAGGCGGAAACTTTTGTTCCGTCACGCCGCGCGCCTTGATCGGGAAAGCGGCGGGAAGACGCGCATTTTAACCGCGCACACAAAGGACGACGCCCTTGAGTTGGCGCTTATGCGCGTACTGCGCGGAGCGGGACCAGCGGGGCTTGCCGCCATGCCCGTTAGCCGCGGGCGTATACTGCGCCCCATGCTGGACATAAGCCGCGCGGATGTTATCGGGTACCTGACAGAGAAAAAAATCCCATGGCGCGAAGATTCAACAAATACCGATGAAAAGTTCCTGCGTAACCGGGTCCGCGGGCGGCTAATCCCTCTCCTTAATGAATCTTTTCCGGAATGGAAAAACGGCCTTTGCGCCCTTGCGGCTACACAGTCGCTTATAGCTGAATATTTTTCAAAGAACGCGCAAAAAAGCGTTACATGGGAGCGTTCGGCAAGCCGCGCGGCGGGCGGCCTTGTTACAGACGAAGAAAACTTTTTTTCCGTAAGTGAAATAATCCGCGAAGAAGCGGTTTTTTACGGTATAGACAAATTGGCTTCCCAGGGCGAGGAGTTTCAAGCCCATTCAATTAAGCGTTCTGTAATCAGGCATTTTTGTTCAGGTTCGGTCAATGCGGCCGATTTGGGGCCGTTGACGCTCAAACGGGAGGACGGAAAAGTAGCTCTGTCCCCTAAAAACAGGGATTTTTCTGAAAGTTCTTTTTCACTGTTGATTAAAGAGCCCGGCTTATATAATCTTAATAATATAAGCATAGAAGTCCGTCCGGCGGGGGACGATTCCGCTAAAAACGGGTTTGTATTTTTAGTTACTGAGATAGAGCCTTAAATCGGAGGGCGATGGTGTTAAATAATGACAATCTGCCGGATCGGGGCGGACCCGCGCGAAGCGGTCCCAGCGGTTTTACCATCGTTTTTTTTCTGATAATAGCCGCTTTGATTCTTATGTTTTTTATCAGGGGACCATCCGCCGGAATAAGGGAAATCCCGTATTCGGATTTTAACCGTTTTGTGGAACAGAACCAGATTGAATCCGTTGTCATTCACGAAAACAGCGTAATGGATATTTTCTTAAAAGGAGCGTCCGCGCAGGACGGCGCCCAGCTTAGGACGCGTATTCCTTATAACGATCCTGCCCTTCTGCCGGGCTTGCGGGAAAAAAACATTGTTGTTTCCGGCGCGCCCGTAAAGTTTTCCCCGTTTCGCTTGTTATTTGACATACTTCCGTGGATTATCGTTTTTGCCATTCTTATATTGATATTAAGAAACATGCAGGGCGCGGGAGCGAGGAATTTTCATTTCGGAAAGAGCAGGGCGAAACGTTATAACGACGAAGGAAAAAAAGTAAGCTTTACGGACGTCGCGGGGCAAAAAGACGCGAAATTTGAGCTTGAGGAAGTAGTTGAATTTTTGAAGAACCCGCAGAAATTTACAAAAATGGGGGCGCGTATTCCAAAGGGCGTGCTTCTTGTCGGAATGCCGGGAACGGGCAAAACATTAATGGCGCGTTCCGTCGCAGGCGAGGCGGGCGTGGCTTTCTTTCATATGTCCGGCTCGGACTTTGTGGAAATGTTTGTCGGCGTCGGGGCAAGCCGCGTTAGGGACCTTTTTGAGCAGGGAAGAAAAAACGCCCCCTGTATTATTTTTATTGACGAGCTGGACGCTGTCGGGCGGACGCGCGGCGCGGGCTACGGCGGCGGCCATGACGAGCGCGAACAGACATTAAACCAGCTGTTAGTTGAAATGGACGGTTTTGACTCAAAGGACGGCGTAATAATTTTAGCCGCCACAAACCGTCCCGACGTGCTGGATCCGGCCCTTCTGCGCCCGGGCCGCTTCGACAGGCAGGTCGTTGTCGCAATGCCCGATATCAAGGAGCGCGAGGCGATACTGCAAATCCACGCATCAAAGAT